>ERZ651768.1275-NODE-1275-length-18563-cov-13.454506_pt1 | contig 18563 bp, 4 predicted proteins | sample MGYA00514754_ERZ651768 | MGnify/ENA metagenome assembly ERZ651768
CCAGCAAAGCCAATAAGTGCACCTGGTTCAGCCAAAATTATATCTCCAAGCATTCCGTAACTTGCCGTAACGCCACCCGTCGTTGGATCAGTGAGGATTGGTATGTACAGTCCACCACCTTCTGAAAATTGCGCCAGTTTTGAGCTTGTTTTTGCTAATTGCATTAATGATATGGCCCCTTCCTGCATGCGCGCGCCGCCAGAAGCGCATATTAATATTAATGGCAGGTTATTTTCATGAGCATAATCGATCAATCTAGCTACTTTTTCTCCAACTACTGACCCCATACTACCGCCGATAAACGAAAAATTCATGATCCCTAAGGCAACATCCCGATCTTCAATCTTACCATGATAGCAATTTATCGCATCTTTTTGGCCCGTCTTCTTTTTTGCTGCAACAAGTTGGTCCTTATATTTTTTTCCCGCTTTAAATTGCAATAAGTCTTCAGATTGAAGGTTAGTAAATAATTCTTTTGACGATCCGCTATCAAGTAAAAGACTATGATAGATTGAGGGCTCGACACGAAAATGATGGCTGCAGTGACGGCATACTGAAAGAGATTTCTCTAGTTCAGGCTTATAGAGAAATTCAGAACATGTTGGACATTTTACCCATAGGCCATCAGGAACACCCTTCTTCACAACGGGCTTGATCTTTTGTTTCTCTCTTTTAAACCAAGCCATGGATAAGACTATATCTTTGCATAATTATTGCATCCTCACCATCAGCATAATATCCTTTTCGAGTCCCTGTTTCATGAAACCCGAATTTCAGGTAAAGATTAATGGCAGGAAAGTTACTTTTTCTTACTTCCAAATGAATACTACTATCTGTATTAAACTGATCGAGAAAATATGATAACAATTGTTCACCATAACCTTTATGCTGGAATGGAATATCAATGGCAATGTTCAGTATTTGTACATCATCATCAACTACATGGGAAAATAAATATCCAATCATATTACCTCTGGCTATCATGACATAATTCTCTGCCGCAGGTTGAGAATTTAATTCCCAGCTCAGTTGTTCTTTTGACCAGGGATGTTTAAAGACTTTTTTTTCAATTGATAAGATGTCCGCAAGGTCATTCGATGTGGCGATACGGATCAATGTTTCTTCTCTCCAACTTCAAATGGTGAAATATAGTTGGGTACGAGATCATACGGTTTATTGATTACCCATTCATCAAAATGTTGGTGGGCTAATATAGAAATAATCTCAGCCGATGGATTCCCTTCCTGAACATGTTTCAAATCATCTATAAATTGATTACAACCCCAATGGACTACATGATCCATTTTTTTGACATTCTGTTCGATATCTTTCCATTGATACGGACTTGGATCATTTTGTGGAACTGAACCATTTTCACAAGAAAATTTTTGTGCATAGACAATATCCCGGTGAGAATATAACAGCACTAAGCCCGCCCCTGAATATTCACCGCCAGAATCCATTAATGCCGTTAAAGTCGGTACAGGAATTAATGGCAAACCCTGACCAAAAGCCAGTCCTTTACTGTAACTTAAACCGATCCGTAACCCGGTGAATGATCCTGGACCAATTGAGATCGCAATTCCATCTAAATCAGATAATATCAGTCCTGTATTAGCAACGAGTTTTTCATAAAATAATGGAAGTGATTTTGCATGTTGCCGTGGAATGTTTTCCTCTGCTGTGGCAATTACATTACCATCTTCAATATAGGATACTCCACAAATTTCAGTAGCTGTTTCAATCGCCAAAATTTTCATGTATTTAATCCCTTTACGGAAATTACTCTTTCATTTTCCACATCCAATACTCTCTTAAAAGAAATTTGTATTGCATCCGGTGGTAAGATTGACTCAAGCTTATCTCCCCATTCAATAAGAATCATCGCGCAAGGAGTCGCTAAGATATCTCCACCCCCAATATTCAAAAAATCATCGATTCCTTCTAGACGATAAGCATCTACGTGGATTAGTTTTCCCTTTTGACAATCGTATTCACTAACCAACTTGAAAGTAGGTGACCCAACATGTTCACTTATTCCGAGCCCCTTAGCAAAACCTTGAGTAAAGGTAGTTTTACCAGATCCAAGGTTTCCGATAAGTGCAATTACTATCCCTGCTGGTAAAGAGTTTGCCAGATCTGCGGCAAAAGACTGTGTTTCAGTAACAGAAGTACATCGATATTCACGGGGTGACATTAATAGCCTCTCATGGTCACGACTGGAACCATGATCTCTTCCATGGATATGCCCCCATGCTGGAAACTTCCTTTAAGCTTTCCCTGATAGCGATGCTGTTGGTTTGGATAAAGAAAAAACACATCATCCTTAGCCACAAGATAATTGGTCTGATGCACCAATTCGGGTAACCGATAATCTGATGATTTACGAATTATGAGTGCATTTTTTTCCTTGGAATTCAAGTTTCGTCCATACTTATAGCGTACACCACTGGAAGTTTCTCGATCTGCTCCAACCAAAACACCACGCTGAACACGAACAGTACCATGGTCGCTGGTGATAACCACTGTAAAATCACTTTCACTCAATTCACGCAGGGTACGGTACAACCATGAATTCTCAAACCAGGTACGCACTGCAAAACGATATCCTGATTCATCAGGCACCATTTCTTTCAAAACATCGGATTCGGAGCGCTTATGCGCTAGCATATCAACAAAGTTCACTACAATGGCCATTAAGTCTGATTGTTTGTAATCAGTGAGATGTTTTTGAAAACGCTGGCCTTCTTCAACAACATTGATCTTATGGTAAATCACATTTTTATTTTCCAACTGGTTTCTCTTTAATTGGTCTTCCAAAAATAAAGCTTCATATTTATTTAAACTGGAAGCTTCAGACTTCATCAATTCCAATTGCCGCGGGTACTTTTGACAGAATTCATCAGTAAATAATCCCGAAAAGATCGCATTGCGACTAAATGGTGTGGCGGAGGGCAATAATGACATTTGGTAACCAATATCTATGTTGAAAAATTGTCCTATTTCCGGCAGGATGGTTAGAAATTGATCATGCCGTAAAGCATCAACCACTATGAAACAAACTTTTTTATCCTGCCGCAAATTAGGTATCACAAATTCAGGAACTACATCCACCGACAGGTTTGGACGGTCAGAACTGCTGACCCAATTACAATAATTTTTGTCAACGAATTTTACAAATTCTCGATTGCAGGTATGAATTTGTTCAGTAAGTATATTCCCCAAACCTATGTCCTTATGTTCGTCAAAGTTGAGTTGCCATTTAGATAATCTATTATATATATCCCACCATTCGTCAGCCTGTAGATCCTCTTGCAACCTACTCTCAATATGCTGGAATTCTTTCAAGTATCCGCTGGTAACTTTTTCCTCACGGATTTTGGTATCTTCCAGGACCTGTTTACAGGCCATAAATATCTGGGTTGGATTTACTGGTTTGATCAGAAACTGCGCTAACTTTTGCGAAATAGCTTCATCCATGAGCCACTCTTCTTCACTTTTGGTAATCATGATTACAGGCAGATTTGGGCGCAAATCATATAACTGACGAACTGTTTCTATACCATCCTGGCCAGGCATAAATTGGTCCATAAGGACCAGGTGGAATGTTTCATCCTTGACCAATGCAATCGCATCTGGTCCATTAGTCGCCAAACTAATGTTAAATCCTTTATCCTCTAAAAAAAGAATATGTGGTTTGAGATGATCGATCTCATCATCAACCCATAATATATTACCACGTGAATTTGTCATAATAGCTCAGTGAAATTACTTTAGTAGGGAAAAAGTCAGAAGAGCTGATTATGCCTACTTCAAAAGGATCAATTTTCTTGTCAGTGTGAAATCCTTTGATTTCATGAGTAAAAGATACACACCAGCACTAACATTGCGATTGAAATTATCTTTCCCATGCCAGCGGATTGACCTGAAACCAGCTGGCTCTAATCCATCTGCGAGAACTCGAATTTCCTTCCCCAAAATATTGTAGATCGCAATGCGAATATGACTATCCTCCGGCAAGTCGTAGCGAATGGTTGTGCTGGGATTAAATGGATTTGGATAATTCTGATGAAGTGCAAATTGTTCAGGCAGTGGTGCTGTTGTACTGAATTTGTAAGATTGAGTAAAAACTTCCCGGATTTTTCCAGCGCGATCACGAATATCGATCCCCCAAATAACTTCAGTATCTGTATCCATTAACCGGCGGAACTTTAGTTTGACCTGCTTATTTATAGGCTGAATACGTATTTCCTGATCCAAGTCTGCAAGCTGGATAACTATGCGGTGACTTGCTGAATCATGGTAGGATAATTTTGCCCAGTGCTGGTCGAATCGCGATGATTGATCTACAAAATCAATTGTTTCTGGATCATAGGATAATTCCAAACCCAAGGCCCCAACTGTCTGAATTGAATTTAAATCTACATATAAATATAGTTCTTCCAAATCATCACCAACTTGTGTTGGCGGATAACTGGCTGAGAGTGTGGTATAATTTTCTTTAGCTTGCCTACTCATGGCAATTCTATCTCCATCATAATCAAACCCTTTAGACCAGTTCCACATCTGAACAAATACCATAAGGTCTTCAAAATCCATTTTCGAATCAGGTTGGATCTGCATAAAGGGTGGTGTACCTGCGGCAGGACCAATTTCGCCCGATGGATTCACAGTTTCATCCCACCAATTCTGCTGCAAGGCAACAAGATCCTCAAAATCAACTAGGCTGGATCTATCATAATCACCTAACAAATTAATAGCAAATAGAATTGTATCTTCATCTGCTACCCCATCAGGATCACCATTACCATTGCCGTCAAATGGATTATTCCATACATCGCGCAACTGTTGGTTGATTGATATTTGTATTTGTTCGTCAGCGTAGTAATTCTCTAATGGAGTGATTATCAAATGAGCTATTTCATTACCCTGAATGAATTCTGCGTCGTATTCTAGTACACCGCGTTGGTTACTTTCAAGCATTACACCATCCGTATAGGATTCAAGATCCATTTGACCGGTAAACGTAAGAGTAATCTGATCGTACCAGTACATATATTGACCAGTGTCAGGTTGAATAGTGGTTAATAACGGTAAGACCTGGTTATCAAAATGAATAGCTATCTGATTTGATGCAGAAGATTGCCAGCCATCTGACATTGATACTTCCAATAATATGTTTGTATCTATATTAACCAGGTCCTCATCAGATATCCAAGTGAGTGAATCAAGATAATCTATGATACCTATATCAATTAAATTGCCCTGAAGTGTAGCGGGCAGCCAGGAATTTCCATTATCAAGTGAGTAGTTCATATTGATCTCATAGGGATCACCGGTTGTATCCTCAATCGCATAGGTTAAAACAATATCACCAAAATATTCATCCATTGTTTCTGCAATTGAAATACTCAATGAGCCAATATGATTATCAAGAGCAAATAGGTCAGAGATTAATATTGAAGATGTATCATCTGGTGTTTGCAATGTATCAGTATCGAGGTCATAAGCAAAAATCTTCACCCGCATATTTGAATTATATATTCCATTAAGGTCTGACATTGAATGCCATATTACCGTCATTGTATCCTGTCCTGGGATACCGCTTTGTTCACTAATACTGGAATTATTCCAGGTTATACCATCAGTGGTAAAACTAATATCATAGTCAAGGTCATCATCGTCAAAATCATATAAATGAAAAGAAAGCTCTATATTATCGTGGTATTCGCCAACAAGTTGCGCGAAGGCAATTTCCGGCGGATAATTAATATCAATGATCTCAAGCATTACTTCCAATGTATCAGCCAGTTCCCCATCTGAAAAAAGAAATGTGAATAAAGTATCATCACTGCCCCCTACCACCAGTCCATATAGGCTGTCTCCAGCAAATGTCATCCATTGTGGTGCTGTTAATAATTCCCAGGTCAGGGTAGAATCTTCCTCATCAATAGCCATCGGATAATAGACAAAGTATTCATCCACATAAGCAGTATCAATATTGTGTGATGTTATCTCGGGTACATCATTTATTGGAGTAACATATACTCTGATTACTAATGAATCATTAAACGTACCATCTGAAGCAAAAAGTGTAAATAAGGTGTCAAGATCGCCCTCACGTGGAATACCGGAAACGACGTTGCCTTCCATATTTAACCAACTTGGTAAGTAGTTCACGGACCAAGAAATAGGGAAACCTTCCGGATCATATCCCGCAAAATTAAAAGTTATAAATTCATCTTCGATTGCTAATAATGAATCTGAAGATGTAATAACTGGCAGATTATTATACGGAATGACATCAACAAAAACTAATGTACTATCCCCGAATTCACCATCCGATACAATTATAAGGAAACTGGTGTCAGGGGCATCTTCACTGGGCGTTCCAAAAGAGCTGTCTCCTGCCGTAATCATCCACGGTGGTAAATCACTAAATATCCAGGAAAGGCTAGAATCCTCTGGGTCTTCAGCGGTGGCATGATAAACGTAAAATTCCGACTCGTTAACAATAATGGAATCCGTAGATGTTATTACAGGCGGATCATTTACAGGCGTGACAAAAATTCCTACTTCAAGCGTATCGGAAAAATATGAATCAAAATAAATAAGTAGAAAACTGGTATCTAGATCACCTTCCAGCGGTGTACCAATGATACTGTCATTTTCCATTGAAAGCCAGGTAGGTACATTTTCAATTTCCCAGCGATTTATACCAATATCCGGATCATATCCATCATATAAATAATTATAGGTTTCATCCTCAACCGCAAAAGATGTATCCGAGGATGTTATTACTGGTGGGTCGTCCTCCAACATATAAATAGTAATAATAGTTAATGCGGAATCACGACGTTCGGCATTATCAAAGGCATATAATATCGTATCCGTCCCAAAATAATTTTGATCTGGCTGATAAGAAATAGTAGAGTCACTTGCTATTTGCAAGCTTCCGTGATTGGCAGAGTCAACTATAGCAAGATCAACAAGGTGTATGTTTACAATACTGTCATTCAAGACTGGATTGAATAAAAGTGTCGAATCCTCATTTATAAAAAATTGATCATTTACTAGGGTAAGCCATACATCTGGTATAGACCGTAGATTTTCATAAGCACCCATATCGGGATCAGATCCAGTCGGCGCAGGTCTATCCGAGCCATTGATATCCGAATTAATACTATTCATTCTGTTCCCCATACCGATAGCCATAGAATAATCAGACAAACTGTATTCGTCATTGCTGGCATCGCTGAATAATGGATCCATATCAATATTAGACTGGGCCCAAGTAACCAATGACGTAATTGCACTACCTACCAGATGGGAATAATCCACGCCAGCAAAATCGCCCTCAACATCAGAGAAGGAAACGGTTAGTGAATCTACCAGATCATTTATAAAAAATTGTCCCGGTATATTTTCATAAAGAATTGAATTAGTTACTACAACTTCAGATGCATCGGTCAGGTATAAAGCGCCACCTTGAAACTCCCCATTGTTAGCAATAATTGTAGAATTTCCGACTGTTGGATTAGATCTAGATATTTGCATGGCTCCGCCAGATTGGCCGGCATAATTATCAAAGATTACTGCGTTATAAAACCCCGGATTTGAATTACTGTACATGGCAACAGCTCCACCGGTTGAATCAGCGCTATTATCGGAAATAATCACATTGGTAATTGTTGGGTTTGATGAATTCAGAAAAATACCGCCACCATTTATCGCGGAATTGTTCTCAATTGTTAATTTATTTAATGTTGCACTCGAATTATTCTGCAAATAAATGCCGCCGCCTTTATGGGCAGCTGTATTATTTGCTATAGTAATATTGGATAAACTCGGATTACCTCCATTCAAATAAATGCCGCCGCCATTCCTTGCGGCGGTACTACTTTCGACGACAAGGTTCTCCAACACTGGACTGGAATTACTGGAATAAATGGCGCCTCCATCTGAGCCACTGCCATTATTAATGGTAAATCCAACCAATCTTACTTCCGTGCCAGATACATCTGATATGTTTATAGTAGAACCATTAAGCTGACCATCAATAACTGTGCTGGTAATATGAGCTGAATCTCCTGATGTAAAATACTCTGAGCCAATAATCAATGCTTTACCAAGTAAATCTATATTCTCATAATAGGTGCCTCTATAAACAATCAATGTGTCATCATCTAAGGAAAAATTAATGGCGCTTTGAATCGATGTGAAATCACCTGTACCACTGGGATTCACTTCATATTTTTGCGGGGTTGGTACAGTGTACACATCAAGTGTCTTTTCACTTTCCAGAAAAGCATAATCAATAGCAGATAAGCGATAGTAATAGATAGTGCCATTCTCAAGATCGCTGATTATAACGGTTGTATCATCGATACTCGAATTTGTGGCTACAACGGTAGTTGGAAAAGGATCTGTCCCTCCATAGACAAAATATTGATAGAAATCGGTTTCTGTATTTTTATTCCAGGATAATGTGATCTGTCTATTATTAGTAGTTGCTGAAAGGTTCTCTGGCATCGCTGGTGGTACCATATCCACACCTTCTGAATCCCAACTGGCACCATTTATAGTTCCATGGTTACCATTACCGCTTATATCGTAGATCACAGAGCCAGAACTTTCACCAAATTTCCAATAGCCTATTACATCGGCGGATGATAAATAGTTATCTGAATTAGCGTTCAGGTCAATTTCCAGCGGATTACTCTTGATTGCCTGGATCTCGCTTAAACTAAGTGTATCATTCCAGATAATTACTTCATCAATTTTACCATTGTACCATTGTGGATCACCGCTATTATGACGACCAATTCGAAAATTGCTTCCATCAGGGGCGGCCTGAGTGAATGTTTCCGTACCAACCAGTTCGGCGTTCATGTATAGCGATACGGAACCACTATCATAAACAGCTACGGCATGATACCATTTATCAGGACTGTAAGTAAATGGTGAATCATAATATCCATTATGATATTGTACATCTATTGTATTATCGTTATCCATATAACCAAGAATTAATGATTGTCCATAACTACCAGTGACATCGTTGTCTACGATTGATTGTTCGCCGGAATTAATATCCGGTTTAAACAAGACTGATATTGTGAGGGGCAGCATATTTCCACCCAGAGGCGTTTGTATATAATCATCACCATTAAAACTTAGACATTGCACAGTACCCGGATCATGAGGCATAGCAAACACGGTACTTGTACTTTGGCTCTCGTTGCCTACAAGATCAATAGCAGAAATGCGATAATATCTAACTTCACCATCAGAAAGGCCAACATCAGTGTATTTTTCTGTACCAATGGCAACTGTCGTTAAAAATGTAATCGGGCTTGATGTTGTATCAGCAAAAATTTTATAATGGGCAAGATCATTTTCTATATTTGGCGCCCAAGTAAGATCTACCGTACCCAAGCCAGGTGTAGCAATCAATCCTATTGGTGAATCAGGGATATCTCCATCAACATAAATTTCTTTACTCCCGCTAATGGAAACAGTAGAACCTGGTTCTGGTAGATTCAATAATGATCCATTTCCAACAATATCTTTTATTGTCCCTCCATTCAAGACTAGAGCACTATCACTAACATAGTCCAAATCGGTTGAATTATGGCCATTTTCAATAATATATCGAAAAACCAGAACTGTTGATCCGCTGCCACTAAAATAACCTGTGATTGCATCTGTATTCCCCGTCTCCAATGTTAATTGCGGTGTTCCTGAAGCATTCACTACTTCACTGAAGGTGAAACTAATATCTAGCGTATCGCCAATAATATAGGTTCCGTCTGCGGAAGGAGATGTCGCTGATAAAATAATTGGAAAAATACCATCAATATTCAAGTTCTTGCTATTTGATAAGGAACCGGTAGAATCTGGTTCTGGGAGTGATAATATTACATTATTACCTGCAGCATCCTTTATAGACCCACCATTCAGATCTAATGAATTCGTCCCAGTATAATCAAGATCATTTGTACTTTGGCCCTCAAATACAATGTATGAAAAATTTAATGTGGTGCTGCCCGAACCGCTGGTATAATCAACCACTGCATCCGCATCACCCGTTTCAAGAGTTAACTGAGGAACTCCAGTGGTAAAAACAGACTCATTAAAGGTGATCGCAATATTGAGAGTGTCTCCGATTTTATAACTGCCATCCGCACTCGAAGAAGAAATCGTATTAACGAATGGTAATACCCCATCAATCACCAATGCCTTATTGGCAGCCAGAGAACTATTTGCCCCTGGTGTGGCAAGATCCAATATTGCATTATTTCCGGCAACATCTTTTACCGATCCTCCATTTAAGGTTAAAGCATTCATATCATCATAACCTAGATCACTCGTGCTATCACCAAGTGCAACAACAAAATCAAAAGACAAAATTGTAGTGCCCGATCCAGATGCATAATTAATAAATGTATTTGTCGAACTTGTTCTCAGATTTACTTGCGGTGTTCCGTTAACATTTACTGGTTCAGTAAATGTTAACGTAACTAAAATGCTGTCACCAATCATGTATAGACCATCGGCAGTTGCAGCTGACACATTGCGAACGGTTGGTACAATACCATCTATAAAAATATCCTTATTTGCGCCTAATGACCCTTCTTCACCAGCCCCAACTAAATTTACTGCCGCATCATTTCCTGATCCATCCTTGATTGTGCCTCCATTTAGTACCAGGGCGCTGCTACCGATGTAGTCCAAGTCACTACTTGTATGACCAGCGGCAACCGTATAATTAAAGGTTAATGTTGCACTACCAGAACCGCTGGTATAATCAAGAACCGCATCATTTGTACCAGTCTCAATAGTTAATTGTGGGAAACCTGTAACAGTAACCACTTCACTTAAAGTAACCGTAATACCAATTGTACTGCCAAATTTTAATATGCCATCATTATCTGGAGATGATACACTCTCAACCGTTGGCACAATTCCATCTATTATAATTGCTTTGTTCGCACTGAAAGATGAAGGACTACCTGGAATTGGGAGCGTAAGATTGGCATCATTACCAGAAGGATCAATAATTGTACCATTGTTAAACACTAATGCTGAATCACTGGCATAATCAAGATCAAGGGAATTATGTCCACTGACAACAATGTAATTGAAAATCAATGTAGTTGTACCACTACCGCTTGCATAATCAGCTACACCATCTGTGTTTCCTGTTTCCATTGTTAATTGTGGGGTGACAGTTACATTTACAAGTTCTGAGAAATTTACCGCTATAGCTAATGTGTCACCAATTTTGTAGGTACCATCAGCCAATGTTGAAGATATAGAACTGATTATTGTAGGTATGACCCCATCCACAACCAACCCCTTATTCGCACTAAGTGATCCAGATGCACCTGGTGCAGGTAGAGTCAGGGTCGCACTATTACCGGCAAGATCCTGGATTGTTCCACCATTCAATGTTAATGCTGCAGTACCGGTATAATCAAGGTCCTCACTGGTATGATCCTGGATAATAATGTAATGAAAACTCAGCGCCGTTGATCCACTACCAGAGGTATAATCAACTACAGCGTTTGCTGATCCCGTTTCAAGACTAAGTTGTGGTTTCCCTCCACTTGTATCCACCACCATTGTCTCAGGAAAATTCACCGTTATCACCAGTGTATCTCCAATGTTATAAATGCTATCCAGCGTTGTGGAAGAAACGGAACTAACTGTAGGAATAATAGCATCTACTATTAGTGCTTTGTTTGCGGATAAGGATCCAGAAGAACCCGGCTCAAGAAGAGTCAAGTTTGCATCGTTACCTGCTACATCCCTGATTAATCCATTAATTAAGGATAATGAATTTGTGTTTACGTAATCCAGATCACTATTATTATGTCCTAATTCAATTATATAATTAAAATTTAATGTGGTAGTTCCTGATCCACCGGTGTAAAAAATCACTGCATTATTTATTCCCGTTTCCAATACAAGTTGTGAAACACCAGTAACAGCTACAATTTCTGAAAATGCAACGGTCACTACCAATGTATCACCGGCTTTATAATATCCATCTATAGTGTTTGCTGAAATAGAGTTTACCATTGGAACTACGCCATCAATTACCAACGCCTTATTATTTGCCAGGGATCCTACACCGCCTAATCCTGGCAAGGTAAGCGTAACATTATTACCAGCTGCATCCTTAATGGTCCCACTATTCAAAGCCAGCGCATTAGTGCTATTATATTCTAAATCACTGTTTTCATGACCAAATCCCACAGTATAATTGAACGTCAAAGTAGTTGTGCCATTACCGCTGGTATAGCTAGCGATGGCATCAGTAGCACCAGTTTCCAAAGTTAATTGGGTACTACCATTTACCATTACGATTTCATTAAATGTAACAGTAATAGCCACCAGGTCACCGATATTATATGTTCCATCCTGGGTTGAAGACGAGACTGCAGTGACCGTGGCCAGGTTCCCATCAACAACAATATCCTTTGTGGCCGCTAATGACCCTGTGGAATCTGGATCTGGTAACGTTAAGTCGGCATTATTTGTGGCGGCATCTTTAATGGTGCCGCCATTTAATACTAATGATGTTGTGTCAACATAATCCAGATCAGCATTACTTTCTCCATTCGATATGATATATGAAAAATTCAGTGTAGCACTTCCTGTTCCACTGGTATAATCAAGCGCTGCATCTGTTGTACCTGTTTCAAGCGTTAATTGGGGGGTACCTGTTACCGTAACAGCTTCATTAAAGCTTACATTTACCACTATTGTGTCGCCTATGCCAAACAAACCATCTCCCACCGCTGCGCTTACGGCAGTAACAGTAGGCCCAGTTACATCAATTACATCTGTATTCCACACTGCACCCGTAAAGGAATTATGGTGACCTTTACCGCTGACATCATACAGCGTAAACCCAGTAGTCTCACTAAAACGCCAGTAGGCATTCAGGTATACTGCAGAAACATAATTTCCACTGTTTGTTCTTAAATCTGTATTGCCCTCTCCCGTGTATAGGGTTAATAGTTCTGCTGGTGAAAGTGCTTTGTTCCATACACCAATCTCATCAATGTTTCCATTGAAATATTCATCATCATCACCAGTGTTGACCCATCGGGCAATTTCTAGAACCACATCCGTACTAAATGAAATGTTGGTTGTAACTGTTTCCATAAGATTCCCATTTACGTACAGTTTCACGTAGTTACCATCTTTGTATACACCGGTAACCAGATAATCGACTCCGGCATTGTAATAACTGCTTGTGGTATTGGCGACTACATTTGTTGCACCTGAGCCAACCATAGCCCAAATCTCTCCATTATCCCTAATATTTAACCGGTATCCATTGCCACCGGAATAGGGCATTCTGTTTAAAATAGTTCCATTGGTAATAGTATCAGGTTTGATCCAGGCTGAAACGGTAAACTCATTTACTATATCAAAATCAGTATTAGCATCACCGACACTATAATCATTCGTACCATCAAAATTCAAGGAACTGGTCACAGTTAAATCGTGGGCCAGGGCCGCAACATCATTGGTTTCTGCGCTTTGATTGCCAACATTGTCCATTGCAGAAATACGGTAATAATAAATGGTACCGTTGCTAAGACCTGTTTGGGTATAGGTTTCAGTACCTGTTGCAATTGTGAACAGCAATGTTGTCGGGTTACTAGCTATACCACCATATACCTTATATGAAGCAAGGTCAGTATCCAAATTAGGTGTCCAATCTAGCTGTATTTGTCCATTTCCAGGTGTAGCGATTAAACCAGTGGGTATTACTGGCAAAACACCTTCCACATTCAAATCCATATTGGAACTGAGAGAGTGACTGGCGCCAGGCGCTGGCAAAGTCAAGGTGGCGTTATTACCAGCAGCGTCCATGATCGTACCATTGTTCAATGCCAGTGCTGTAGCGTTGACATATTCAAGATCTGCGTTCACATGCCCCGCTGAAACAACATACCTAAATGAAATGATAGTAGTCTCATTACCACTTACATAATCGATTACAGCATCATTGACCCCTGTTTCCAGGGTCAATTGCGGGGTACCAGTAACCAAAACTTCTTCATCAAAAATAATAGCAATTGTAAGGGTATCACCTACTTTATAACTACCGTTTGCGCTGGTTGATATCATCTGGATCACAGTCGGTGGATCTGCATCCAATGCAAGGGTTTTATTGTAAGAAAGTGAGCCCACTGAGCCAGGCGCTGGCAATATCAACGAGGCTGCGTTACCGACTGCATCCGTAATTGTACCACTATTTAGTGTTAAAGCAGATGTACTTATATAATCAAGATTAGCAGAAGAGTGTCCATCAGCAACGATATAATTAAATGTAAGCACATTTGTCCCTGTGCCAGCTATGTAATTAATTGCTGTGTCCGTATTTCCAGTTTCCATAGTGAGTTGGGGTGTGCCGATCACAGTTACTGCCTCGCTGAGGGTAACTGTAATTCCTATGGTATCAGCAATAATATATGTGGTGTCTAGCGCATTAGAGCTTATAGAAGTAATTACCGGTAATATGCCATCGATATATAATGTTTTATTTGCTGCCAATGAACCAGCAACTCCAGGCACAGCCAAGGTCAAATGTGCGGAACTACCCGCCGCATCCATAATCGTACCACCATTCAAGGTGAGCGCACTATCGCTGGTATAATCCAGGTCATTACTGGAATTACCGCTGGCTACAATGTAACTAAAAATGAGTGTAGAACTTCCACCGCCACTGGTATAATTCGCTACGGCATCGGTGCTGCCAGTTTCCAACGTGATTTGCGGTTTTCCTCCACTCGTGTCAACAAATACAGGTTCGCTTAAAGTAACTATAATTGGAATCTCACCATCAATTTTGAATACCGAATCAGTTACCGTGGAAGTAACTGAATAGATGGTGGGTACGATACCATCAATTACCAGTGCCTTATTATATCCTAATGAACTGGAATCACCAGGCTCCGGTAAAGTAAGAATGGCATTATTTCCTGCAGTGTCTTTTATACTTCCGCTATTCAGCCCTAGCGCTATGACTCCTACATAGTCCAAATCACTCGTGTTATCACCAGCGGTAACCACGTACTGGAAAGTCAATATTGATGTACCACTCCCACTGGAATAATAAACAACCGCATCATTATTACCAGTTTCCAGAGTAAGCTGCGGGGTACCTATTACTGTTATTGCCTCACTAAATGGTATGGTTATGGCTAGTGTATCACCTAGCTTATAAATACTATCAGGAACGGCACTTGTTACTTCATTTACCGTGGCTATGATACCATCAATTACCAGAGATTTATTTACCCCTAGTGCACCTGTAGAATCCAGATCAGGTAATGTCAAGTTAGCATTATTTTGAGCAATATCCCTTATGGTGCCACCATTCAAGACCAGTGATGCTGTATCAATATAATTCAGATCTGAAGCCATATGATTTGATGCAACCGTATATTCAAAACTTAGAATCGAGGTGCCACTACCAGTAGAATAATAAATGACTGCATCTGTTGAGCCCGTTTCCAGTGTGAGTTTTGGTGTACCTGTAACAGCTACTGATTCAGAAAAGAGAACGGTAATAACTAATGTATCTCCGATTATATAACTGGAATCAACAGCTGTACTAGACACAGAAATAACCAGCGGTGGACCACCATCGACTACCAAATTTTTTTCCTGTCCCAAGCTACCTGTTGAATCTGGATGAGGTAAAATTAAATTGGCACTATTGCCAGCAGCGTCCATTATCAAGGCCCCATTCAAGGTCAGTGCTGTCGTATCGATATAGTTAAGGTCACTGCTTGCGTAACCCCCCGCTATAGTAAATCTGAATATTAGTGTAGAAGTACCACTACCGCCGACGTAATCAATAACTGCATCGGTTGAGCCCGTTTCAAGGGTCAATTTCGGTATTCCTGAAACCGAAACTACTTCGTTAAAGGCTACCGATATATCGATTGAATCACCTACGCTATAAATACCGTCAGCAGTGAAAGAGGAAACAGTGCTCACAGCAGGTATATTTCCATCGATTACCAACGAATTTTCTGCCCCTAAGGACATAGAAGTACCAGGGATAGGCAATGTTAAAATTGCATCATTTCCACCATAATCCTTTACCGTACCGCCATTCAACAAAAAGGCAGTAGTATCTACGTAATCAAGATCGGCAGATGAATCGCCCGCAGCCACAATATAAAGGAACGTCAATATACTGGTACTGCTACCACTCGAATAATTAGCCAATGCATCTACTACTGGGCCAGTTTCCAATAATAGCTGAGGTGTGCCAGTTACCGTTACGTTCTCACTGAATGTAAGAGTAATGGATATTGAATCTCCGCTGCTATAGGTGCCATCTGAATTAGTGGAAGTGATATTAGTGACACTTGGTACATTAGCATCGATCACTAGATCTTTGTTCGCCGATAATGATCCAGTTAATCCAGGTATTGGTAAGGATAAAATTGCGTCATTGCCGCCATCATTCTTGATCGTACTACCATTCAACGATAATGCAGTAGTATCTGTATAATCGAGGTCACTGCTAAAATTTCCATCTATTACTGTATAATTGAAAATCAGTGTGTCTGTGCCCGAGCCACTAGTATAATTTACATCTGTACCACCCAGCTGACTTTCAGCCCAGGTTGCGCCATAATTTAATGTCGCATTATGACCGTTCCCAGTCACATCCATAGCTGTGGATCCTGTACCTTCGTTCATACGCAAGTATAGTACCAGATTGGATGAAGAAGCGTAGTCCCCTAAATTTCCGGTAAGATCAATTGTAGCATTGCCATTGTAAATAGCTAATGCCTCAGCTGCACTTAATCCGCTATTCCAAATTGCAAATTCATCAATATTGCCATTAAAACGTTCACCCCCATAAGAATCCCGACCAATACTTAAACCATTACTAGAATTTTGATTTCCAACATTAGTACGTGATGCCTCAAGGTCACCATTTAGATAAAGATAACTAGTTGGGTTCATCCTTATTAGAGTTATGTTGTACCATGTATTTGCAGATAGGACCGTGGATCCAGAAAAACCGAGAGGTGCCCAAGCTGATAATTTTCCTGCTGAATTGACCTGGACCTCATAGTTTCCATTACCACCCCGTTTACAAAATATCTGCCGCGTACCACCGATTGCATCAATCTTAAACCATACTGAAACTGAAAAATCACCAGTACCGAACTGGATCGAGTTATGGTTAGGAACAAAGGCATAGTCATCAATCCCATCCAAATCTAGTGCATATCCCCCTGTTGACAATTTTATCTGAGGCGTGTCTGTGACTGTCACATGCTCATTAAAAATCACATTAATTGGAATGGTATTTCCGGTAATATAATTCCCATCAGCTACGGAAGCAGTCACACCAGTAATTATTGGTACGCTTCCATTAATAATAATATTCTTATTTGCGCCAAGAGATCCAGGCGTCCCAGGGGTCGGTAGTGTTAGAGTGGCGTTGTTCCCTGCAGAATCACTGATAACACCATTATTTAGATCCAAGGCTGTTGTACTGGTATAATCCAGATCAATACTATTTTGTCCCATTTGTATGATGTAACGGAAGGTGAGGTTTGTTGTCCCACCACCGGAAACATAGCTGGCATTAGCATCAGCAATACCAGTCTCAACGGTAAGCTGCGGATTGCCTGATACATTTACTACTTCGGAAAGAATCACTGTAATTCCCAGTGTGTCACCCAAACCGTAGATACTATCAGCAACATTAGAAGTTATATTGGTAATTATTGGCAGCACACCATCAATGACTAATGTTTTTTCAGCACTCAATGAACCTGTTGCGCTTGGGGTGGGTAAACTCAGATTGGCGTCATTTCCAGCGGCGTCTCGGATGGTACCAGTATTTAAAACGAGCGCACTAGTATTCTGGTACGCAAGGTCGCCACTAGAATCTCCTTCGGTTATTACATAATTGAATATCAATTCAGTTGTACCAGAACCACTGGCATAGTTAGCAGTAGTATCGGTAGTTCCTGTTTCCAGCTTTATTTGCGGTGTGCCAGTTACAGTAACTATCTCATCCAGAGTGATGGTAATAGCGATTGAATCACCGATACTGTACGATCCATTGGCTGCGGTAGATGTAACTGTTTTTACAATGGGAGCGGTTCCGTCAACTACGATGGCTTTTGTTGCCCCCAAAGAACCGGCCGTGCCAGGCAAAGGCAATGTTAAAACAGCATTATTCCCGCTTGCTTCCTTAATGGTACTACCATTTAAGAATAATGCATCCGTATGGGTATAATCCAGATCTGCAGTCTTGTGACCATTGGATACTGTATAATCAAAAGTCAAGGTGTTCGTTCCGCTTCCATTAGAATAGTTTACTGTATCCCCCCATAAGTCATAAATAAACTTCTTTGTCCCAATTACGCCTGCAGAAACAGGACCAGAGTTGATACCAATCCGAATTTGCAATGAACTCTTAGTTTCTTTATTTATTTTTGGAAGGATTTCAAGCATATCCAGCGCCATTTCTGCTACTGACATAGCATGATTCT
>ERZ651768.1276-NODE-1276-length-18558-cov-2.412911_pt1 | contig 18558 bp, 14 predicted proteins | sample MGYA00514754_ERZ651768 | MGnify/ENA metagenome assembly ERZ651768
GCCGGAGTCCTGGCTCGGGATTAGCGCGCTGTTCGAGCGGGAATTGGGAACTAGCCCAGATTTTCTGCCACTGATCCGTGGGCGGATGACTCGAATCAACAATCAGCCGATAGAGGATATTGAATTTACTAATCCGCGTGGCCGGAGTTTTGGCCGTCGCGAAATGAATCTGACCTGGGCCGCTACTTTGCCAGAAAGCAATCGTGTTCGTGCCGGTCGATGGTGGGGCTCAGAGTATGATGGCCCTCTGCAAATATCCCTTGATGAAGATGTTGCTCGGGATATGGGTGTGAAGCTTGGTGACAAGGTCACGTTCGATGTTGGCGGCGAGGAGTTCACAGCGCCGCTAACCAGTTTACGCTTTATCGAATGGGATTCTTTTGCGCCAAATTTTTACTTTGTGTTGTCCCCGGGCGAAGTTGGTTCGTTGCCGCAGACTTATCTATCGAGTGTCTACGTGCCAATGGAGCGCCGTCAGGTATTGAATCAACTGCTACAGAAATATCCGGGTATAACATTGTTGGATCTGGAAGTGGTTCTCGCGCAGGTTCGCTCCGTTGTCGATAAGGCATCTCTTGCAGTGCAATACGTTTTTCTGTTTACGCTTCTGGCTGGGTTGGTCGTGTTGCTTGCCGCAATCCAGATCACTCGCGATGAGCGCCGCTTTGAAAGTGCGCTTCTTCATACACTTGGAGCGCGTCGAAGTAAAATCCTGCAGGGCATTGCGGTCGAGTTTATTGCATTAGGTAGCTTGGCCGGATTGCTCGCGGCGCTAGGCGCAACTGCCGTTGGTTGGGTACTTGCCGAAAATCTTTTTGACCTCGATTACCGGATAGATCCGTTGCTATGGGTCATAGGGTTTCTGGTGGGTGCTGTGATTGTCGGTCTTACTGGAACATTGGCCACACGGAAGGCGGTCAACGAACCGCCAGTACTGGTACTCAGAAAGGGCTAGGGCTTCGGTGATCGGTTCGGTCCGTTTAAGGTAAGTGCGCACGCTGGGCTCCCCGCGGTTGCGCTAGGGCATCGACTGGGCACCCTCGGGATGTGACTGGAAGAGGTTGGAGCGAAGTCAATTAGCGACAACCCGAGCCGGTACCATCCCGCCCGTAGCAATCCTAAACTCAGAGTTTCATTCAGGAAAACTAACGTTTTTTAGCAAACGTAGTTGCGCGCTTCGCCGTTCTCGAACGCGACAATGTTGGCAAGCATTTCGTTCAGGGCGCGCTGCCGCGATTCTCTTGCGGCCCAAGCGATATGTGGCGTAACGATTAGGTTGTCCAGCTGTGCCTCGATTAAGGGATCCCCGTCTACCAGCGGTTCTTGGTCCAGAACATCGATACCGGCGCCGGCGATCCGACCATCCCGCAATGCATCGATGAGCGCCAGCGAATTCACGAGCCCACCCCTGGCAGTATTGATCAGCAATGCGTCGGTGCGCATTGATCTCAGCGCCTGCACGTCGATCAGATGGCGAGTCTGGTCATTCAGGGGGCAGTGCAAACTGATGATATCCGCTACATTTAGCAGTTCGGAGAATGGCAGCCGTCGAATATCTGCGAGCGCGTCGCCGTTATTTCGCGGCTGGGTTGCGTGATAGGGTAATTCTGCTGCGGCTACCGTCATGCCGAAGGTTTGCGCCGCGCTGGCAACTCCCTTACCTAGTGACCCGAGGCCGACGATGCCGATAGTCTTGCCAGTGAGTTCGCGGATTGGAAAATCGAGCAGACAAAATTGCGGGCTATCCGACCACGCGCCCTGGTTCAGCAGCGTACGGTACTCATTCAGATGGTGGGTTAGAGCCAAAATCAATGCAAACACATGTTGGACTACTGAAGGCGTGCAATAATCGCGGATGTTGCATACGGCGATGCCGCGTTGCCGGGCACTATCCAGTGCGATGTTGTCGGTGCCGGTCGCGGCAAGGCAAATCAGCTTCAATCTGTTAGCCGCGGCCAACGCTGCATCGTCCAGCGGCACTTTGTTGACCATTACAACCTCGGCTTCGCAAATACGTTCGTGCAGCTGTTTGTCATTTGTACTTGGAAAGGTTGTGAGATCCGGCAGCAACTGGTTAAGGCCGGATAGATCGAGGTCTCCGGGCCCAAGTGAGTCAAAATCAAGGAATACGGTGTTCATTTCGCCGGAACGGGTATTGTTTTAATTGACGCTTTGATTAGCCTGAGTGCAGCCCACGGGCGATGCCATTGACGCTGGCTAGCAACGCGTTAAGGAGTTGCTCATCGTCCCGATCTGCGGCACGCCAGCGCTGCAGCAGATCCACTTGTAGCAAGCTCATTGGATCGACATAAGGATTGCGTAGGCGAATCGAGCGACGCAGAGTAGAGTTGAACTTGAGTAATTCCTTCTGTTGCTTGACGGCCAATAAGGTAGATACTGACCGATTGAACTCCGTTTCGATCAGTGGAAAATATAAGTCGTGCAGTTTTCCAGCTAGCGACGAATAACGCCGTGCAATGCCCAGATCTGCGATGGCCAGCGCCGTTTCGGCGTCTTCGAGCATGCGCTGAAAAAACGCCCAGGAACAATTCATTTCTATTAGGGGGTCCGCACCGTAGGTATCGACCGCGGCGGTCAAGCCGGCGCCAAGCCCATACCACGATGGCAGCAGATACCTGCTCAGTGTCCATGCAAACGTCCAGGGTAAAGTATGGGTGTTGCCTGCGAGATAGTCCTGATTAGGCCGGTCGGACTGGCGCCCTATACGCATATGCTCAATCAGATCAATCGGTGTGGCTTGTCTGAAATAATCCGGAAATCCGTCCGATTCGAATACGAGGTTCTTATACGCGTCACGGCTGGTGACCGCGATTAAGTTCATGATCGTCGTCCATTCCTCGTTTTCTTTAGGCGCGTCTTTACGAGGCAGCGCGGTCGCAATCGCAACAGCACTGAAAGCTTGTTCCAATGATCGGGATGCAATGCCGCGCAGGCCGAACCGTTCGTTAACGACTTCGCCGTGTTCAGTGGCACGCAGTCGTCCGCCCACCGTGCCCTCGGCCTGCCCCCCACGAGCAGCCGCGCCGCTGCGACCGTGAACTACCGTGTATTGGAGGTTTTCCCGGTCGAACAGTTCGACCAGCTTTGTTTGTGCCCATTGGAGGCCCCAGCGTGCTGAAGCAAAGCTGCCATCGGCACTGTACTCGGAGTTGCCGACCATGACGCTCTGTTTATCTTCACGCGCCTTAAGGTGTTGCCGATAGGCTGGATTGCTGAGTATCTCCTGCATGATTCTGGGAGCTTGGGTAAGTTGATTAACTTTGTCGAACATTGGCGCAATGTCGATTGCAATCGTGCCGTCGCGGCTGCGTAAGTCACACCAGCTTGCCAACAGAATGACTGCCAGCGCATCCTCAACGCCGCGGAATTTACTGACGACAAATGGCCCGATGGCGCGCCGGCCATACTTGCGCTGGCAAAACGCAATAGACTGATAGACAGACAACATCCGTTTGCTTTCGTTATCGAGATGGGGCGCAGTCGACTCATTTCTATCCAGAGCCTGGCTGATGCGCTTAACTCGATATTCTGCGGATTGATTGGCCCAGTCGGTTTCACCTAGACTTTGTCCGACAACACGCTGCAATTCATCGGCGTCCTCGTGGATATCCAGCGTCAAAAAGTAAAAACCGAAGGTATCGGCTCGCCGAATCAATCGTTTTACCGCCAATAGGCCAGCGTTTGCGCCGTGGTGCGCTTCCAGGCTGTCGGCGATCAATTCCAGATCCGTTATGAATTGATCTACCGACTCATACGGGTATACGTCATCGTCATAGGTGGATTGCAGTCGCTCTGCCATAAGCCTTAACAATATCCGGTAAGGCATGCGTTGGTGACGGCTGGGGATAGATCCGCGGGTGTTCGGAAACTGACCGCTATATTCTCCAATGCGAGCGTCAATTTTTTGATCGTAGTCGACGCGATTGGAGCTTTGGCTAAGCTTTTCCGCCAACGCTAGGCATTCGCGGTAATAAAGTTCCAGAATCAAAGAACGCTGGCGTGAGACCGTTTCGCGGATGATTCGTGCACTGGTTTCCGGGTCGTCCGCTAGGTCTCCTCCAACCCAGGAACCGAATCGCACGAGCGTTGGTAGGCGCAGCCGATCGGCTGCGCTTCCATAGGCGTCTCTCAGACCATCATGGAGCACTTCGTAGAATGACGGGATAATTCGGTAGATTACATCGGTCAGAAAGAACAGCATGTGTTCGAGTTCGTCAAATACGCTTGGTGCCTCCGCCGGGTTTTCCTCGGTTTGCCAGATTGCCGTTACGTCCGCTCGAATGTTTTGAAAACAGGCGCTACTTTCTTGTGGCGTAAGTGCGGGATTTTGCATTTCGATCAAACGCTGCACGATATTCTGCTGTTTTCTCAATATCGTTCGGCGGGTCGTTGTTGTGGGGTGCGCAGTAAATACAGATTCAATCTCGAGTTTTTCCAGCAGATTCCCTACCTCCTGCAACGACAAACCAGCGTCCCGAAGCTTAAAAGCGGTTTCATCAAATGCCAACGGTTGTCGCACCGCTGTATCCTTGAGGTAGGCTCGGCGTCGTCGAATGCGATGCGCTTGTTCAGCGCTGTTGACGACTTGGAAATATGCCGAGAACGCTTTGATAAATTCCTGGGCTTCGGGTGCTGACAGTTGCCGGGCCAGCTCACCCAGGTTTTCAGCTGCCTCCGAATTGCCTTCTCGGGCTTCGATTGAGAGCTGGCGGGCAGTTTCTACGGCGTCGTAGAGGTCTTTTCCGCCCTGCTCGATCAACAATTCCCCGATCATAATGCCGAGCGCATGCACATCCTGTCGCAGCGCTTTGTCCTTTTCGGTGAAGCGAATGTCCCGACCTCGTCCGGTGGCGGATGTTGCGGGGTTTTGTGCGGGCGGTGCTTGGTGCTTGTGAACTGACATGCGGTCGTTGCTGAATTTGGCGGACGGTGTCTGCCTCGCCGGATACCGTTCACGATTGGTATCCGCGCCGCGCATCTTACGGCCACTGTTGTCACTATGGAAGGACCCACCACCAATCAATGCAAAAAGGCCGCTTTCGCCGGGCGATCTGGACGCCGCGTTTTGACAAATGGACTGGTGGTTTCAACCGTCAGCTGCATTATTGGCCGCGCCAGATACACACATCAGTTTGATCAAGGACCCAAACTGGATAGCGCAACCTCGATGGGTCAATTGCCGCGGCCTACAAACCTCGGCGAAGCAGCACTGGGATCCTAGCGGCCGGCGCTGAATTCTTATCATGCCTTCGTGGCAAAAGGCCTGTACGGTGGCGCCTGCGGCGATCGTCGCTTTGGGGGATAATATATATCCGCGCTATAGACCTTAAGTAACAAATTGGCTTCAACGGCCTGGATACAGTTTTCCTTTGTAGTTAGAGTTCATCTTGCCCCCACCTCCCAACATACATGCAGTTGCGGTCATTTTGTTGACCGGCGTCGCCCTGTTCCTATTTACCAGGGATCGTATTCCGCTGGAGGGCACAGGCCTTGCGGTCCTGACTTTGCTCGTGCTTGGCTTTTTCTTGTTTCCTTATGGCAGCGTGCAGCCGGCAGACTTTTTCCGCTCTTTCGGTCACGAGGCGCTAATTTCGATCAGCGCATTGCTGATAGTCAGCAAGGGCCTTGAAACTACGGGTGCACTTCAGCCACTGGCATCGATAATGGTGAGTGCCTGGCAGGACAAACCGGGCCTGGCGCTACTGGCGACGTTGGTGATCGGTGCAATAGCCAGCGCGTTCCTTAACAACACTCCTATCGTTGTTATGTTGCTGCCGATTCTGGTGGCGATTTTCCTCAGAAGTGGTTCCGCGCCTTCCCGCATGCTGCTACCGATAGGTATGGCGACGACAATTGGGGGGATGGCGACGACCATTGGTACTTCGACCAATCTGCTGGTCGTGGGCATCGTCGCCGATCGCGGCTTGCCGGTTCTGGAAATGTTTGATTTCACCTGGCCAGTGGTGATTGTGAGTATCCCGGGAATTTTGTTTCTGTGGCTCGTTGCACCGCGTCTGCTACCGGAGCGCAAACCTCCGATGTCCGATATTTCGCCGCGGGTTTTCAAGGCGCTGCTGTACGTGAATGAAGACAGCTTTGCTTTTGGGCAACCCCTATCGGCGGCGTTGGCAAAGACAGAGAATCGTATGCGAGTCGATCAGATTCAGCGTGGTGGGAACTTCACCGTTGCACCTCTGCCTCATTTAAAATTGCTGTCGGGAGATCGGTTATATGTAGAGGACACTGCCGAGCGGCTGAAAGAGTTCGAGCAATTGCTCGGGGCAACTCTATTCAACGCCAGTGATATCGAGCACCCAATCAGCGAAGAATTTCCACTGGCGACCCAGGGCCAGCAACTTGCCGAGGTTGTCATTTCGCGAGGCTCGCCCCTGCACACTCGGATATTGAACGTGGCTCAGTTCACAAGGCGCTATGGGCTGGTGCCGTTGGCCATACACCGTGCGCAACCGTCGGCCGATATCGTGGGCGATCTAGATGCGACCCGGTTGGGGGCAGGCGATGTATTGCTCGTGCAGGGTTCCCGTGACGCTATCGCCGATCTTCGCGCCAGTGGATCGATGATGGTGCTTGATGGTACGACCGATCTGCCGCACACTGACCGCGCCAACCTGGCATTAGCAATTATGATAGGCGTGGTATTTTTTGCGGCCACGAATCTGCTGCCGATATCCATTAGTGCATTAGGCGGCGTGGGTTTAATGTTAGCCACCGGTGCGCTCAGGTGGAGGGATGTCGGCAATGCTCTGAACATTCCAATCATCATGATTATAGTCGCCAGCCTTTCGCTAGGATCCGCATTGCTGGTAACCGGTGGCGCAGAATACATTGCGCAGGTTTTTGTCGCCCTAACCGATGGACTATCCACGCCGTTGGTACTGAGCGGTCTGATGCTGTTAATGACGGTGTTGACCAACGTCGTTTCCAATAATGCAGCGGCGGTGATTGGAACGCCGATTGCAATAAGCATCGCGCAGCAGCTTGGGGCACCGATCGAGCCATTCATCCTGGCGGTCATATTTGGTGCCAATATGAGTTTTGCTACGCCCATCGGTTATCACACCAATCTCCTGATCATGAGCGCCGGCGGGTACCACTTCACCGATTTCCTTCGCGTCGGTATACCGCTGACGGTGATCATGTGGCTGGCCTTTTCGATTATCCTGCCGATACTGTATGGCCTGTAAATACAACACCGGCCCTTGACCATGCCCCGATGGATACCGGTGATACTCAGTGGATGGTAATGGCGCGCAACAGTCTAAACTTGCGGTGGACCCTCTCTACGGAGCAGGTCGCTGGCTAGCCTGCAGTGCCCATAGAGCCAGCAACCCATCTCCGTGTTGACGGGGATGGGTTTTTTTATTGCGTTGCGTAAACTCAGGAAAGTTGGTGCAACCACCATTTGACATAGCTGCGGATCTCGATACGCCGGTGTCGACCTACCGGAAACTTGGCCCGCTGAAACCGCGGTTTCTGCTGGAAAGCGCAGAGGGAGGCTCCCGGTTTGCGCGTTACTCGTTCCTCGGATTCGGTGAGGCGCTTGAGCTACGCTTGGAAAAGACTGGCCTGCGTTACGATGGGCAATCTTTTCCACGACCTGGTAATCAGTCAGATTTACTGGACGTGCTTCGCGATGCGGTATCCCGGACTCCAGAACTGCGACCGCATATCCCCAAGTTGCCGTTTGCTGGCGGTTTGGTTGGCAGTGCCGGGTATGACACCGTAAGGTATTTTGAGCATTTACCGAATCTGCCGCGGCTGATCGATGAGCCGCGTGCTCCAGAGGCAGCTTATCTGGCGCCGGATTCTCTGCTGGTTTTCGATCATCTCACGCGGTGCATTGCGCTGCTGCATGCGGGGGGGGATTCCGAGCGCCAGGAGCTGCGAGCCGAAGTGAGGCGATTGCTTGCCGGGCCGATGCCAGAAGCCTCGAACACAGGCGGCATCGGCCCGGTGCAAGCAAGTTTATCCCGTGACGAGTTCATGGCCGCCGTAGAACGAAGCAAGGAATACATTGCCAAGGGAGACATTTACCAGCTCGTTCTGTCCGTTCGGTTCACTGGACAGCACACGCTCGAGCCGTTCGAGACCTATCGTGCACTACGATTGTTAAACCCGTCCCCCTATATGTTTTTCTGTGATTTGGGTGACATGCAGGTCGTTGGATCATCTCCCGAAGCACTGGTCCGGCTGCACGGTAACCAGGTATCGCTGAGACCGATGGCGGGCACACGGCCTCGCGGTAAAAATGCCGACGAGGATCTTGCCAACGAATATTCGCTACTCGCCGATGAAAAGGAGAACGCTGAGCATGTCATGCTGGTCGATCTGGCACGCAACGACCTCGGACGGGTAGCTGCCGGAGGCAGCATCAGGGTCGATCCATACCGGGCAATTGAGCGATACAGCCATGTCATGCATATGGTCAGCGGGGTGCACGGAACCCTGCGGGACGACAAGGATGCATTCGATCTGTTTGCCGCCGTTTTCCCTGCAGGAACGCTGGTTGGAGCGCCAAAAGTACGGGCGATGGAATTGATCGATAAGTTGGAGCCGATACGGCGTGGTGTTTACGCTGGTACGGTCGGTTACTTCGGAAACAATGGCGATATGGATCAGGCTATTCCTATTCGCACGCTGGTTTTTCAGGGTGATTGCTTTAGTTACCAGGCTGGTGCTGGAATCGTCGCGGACAGTATTCCCGACCATGAATACCGAGAGGTGCTTGCGAAGAGTGCGATTCTTAGTCGCGCTCTGGCGATGGCGGAGGAAGGACTGTGATGTATAGGGTCCTTTTAATTGATAATTACGATTCGTTTACCTACAACCTAGTGCAGGCTTTTCTAGTACTGGGCGCCCAAGTAGACGTTCATCGAAATGACCAGATTGATGTCATCGAGGCATTGGATACGGAGCCGAGCCATCTGGTTATCTCACCGGGTCCCGGGCGGCCGGAAAATGCCGGTGTGTCACTGGCAATGATCGAGGCGTTTGAAGGCAAGGTTCCGGTCCTCGGCGTTTGCCTGGGACACCAGTGCTTGGTCGACCACTTCGGAGGACATATCGTTTCCGCGCAGCGCCTTATGCACGGTAAGACATCAATGATTGATCACGACGGCGCGACGATCTTTGATGGGCTGCCCAACCCATTTGAAGTTGGCCGTTATCATTCACTGGCTGCGGATCGAAACACCGTCCCAGACACGCTGGCTGTTACGGCCCGCACACAGGGCGGCGAGATCATGGCGGTGCGACACCGTGACAAACCGATGGAGGGTGTACAGTTTCATCCGGAAAGTGTGCTGACGCCGGACGGTGAGGCCGTGCTTGACAACTTTTTGCAACTCCGTGCCGGTTAAATTAGATGGGCATGGATTCAAAGGACATACTGGAAAAGCTGTTGGATGGCCAGAATTTTGCTCCTGATCAAGCCTTGTCACTCATGCTTCAGTGACGGGGGCGCCCCATGAACACTAGTAACAGTGCGCCGACGCCTAATCCCCAACCAATCTCAATGGGTTCGGCCTTGAGGCCGATAAGAATTGACGCGGCAATCAGCAGTACAGAACCGGCCGCTAGCAGATAGCGGCGCTTCGCCCAGCGACGCAAATCCCGCCGCTCGGGCCGCTGGGACTCCGGTTGTGCTTTCTTCGGTATGCGATCCAGGAACCGGCGCATCGCCAGTGGTAGGTGCTCCAGTGCGTACTGAATCTCCGGCAGGTCTTGTTTGATTTGTCGTGCCACCGCGCGCGGACCAGTGCGCTCCTCCATCCACTTAAGCAACACCGGCTGACCGGTCTGCCACAGGTCCAGTTCGGGATAGAGCTGACGGCCTAGGCCCTCTATGTTGAGTAGGGTCTTTTCCAGCAACACAAGTTGCGGTTGTATTTCCATGTTGAACTGCCGCGCGATCTGGAACAGCCGCACAAGCACCTGACCAAACGAAATGTCCTTCAGCGGTTTGTTGAAAATCGGTTCGCAAACCGTTCGTACTGCCGACTCGAGTTCATCAACGCGCGTTCCCGCAGGTACCCACCCAGAGTCGATGTGCAGTCGTGCAACACGACGATAGTCGCGGTCGAAAAAGGCGATGAAATTTTCGGCAAGGTAGTGGCGATCCCGATCCTCCAGTGTTCCAACGATACCGAAATCAACAGCGCAGTAACGAGGGTTTGCTGGGTCGGTCACGTCGACAAATATGTTGCCCGGGTGCATATCAGCGTGGAAAAAGTTATGCCGAAATACTTGGGTGAAAAAGATCTCCACGCCATTTGCAGCAAGTTTGGGTATATCGGTTCCGGCCCGACGCAGACTGTCTATGTCACTGATTGCAATACCGCTGATCCGTTCCATGACCATGACACCGGGCCTGCAGTAGTCAAAGTACACTTCCGGCACATAGAGCATTTTGGAGCCGAGGAAATTACGGCGCAGTTGGGCCGCATTGGCCGCCTCACGCATAAGATCGAGTTCGTTTAGAACGGTTTTCTTGTATTCAGTGACGACCTCTACCGGTCGCAATCGCCGACCGTCAGGCCAATAGCGCTGCGCCAGTCTTGCGAACGCGTGTAGCACCTCGAGGTCACGTTCAATCTGTTGCCGTACGTTTGGTCGCAGGAGTTTAACGACCACTTCTTCACCGGTACATAAGCGCGCCGCATGCACTTGTGCGATAGAAGCGGCCGCTAGCGCTTCAGCGTTAAACTCGGTAAACACCGTATCTGCTGGCCGACCGAACGCTTGTGCAACCTGTTCCAGCGCCACTTTGGCGGGAAATGGGGGCACATCGTCCTGCAGCTTTGCCAGTTCTGCGCCTATGTCTGCCGGAAGAAGATCCTGGCGGGTTGAAATTGACTGGCCGAATTTCACGTAGATCGGGCCAAGTTCCTGCAGCGCCTCGCGGATACGAACCCCACGCGTGGGAGCAGTGCTGCGTCGGACCCAGGACCACGGCGATAGCAAGAGCACGAACCGCAACGACCGCAACAGATTGGTGTGGGTGAGAAAATCGTCCAAACCGTGACGGACCAGCACCCGCTGTATCGTCAGCAATCGCAGTACTAGCCGGGCCTGAATCATAAAAGCAATCAGCGCGGTTGACTTTCGCGCAGTTGATTGAGCCGCGCTTCGGCCCGGGCGACCGCATTGGCGAGTCTGTCAACCTGCTGACAGAACTCCTGGACTTCCGCGGGGGCGGGCAAGTCACGGCTTTCCTCTTGGAAATATTCCACTGTGCTGCGAGCCAACGAGTTGCGAGCGCGCTGGGCCCAGCCTCTGAAATCTTTGGTCATTTTGCCGAGTCGATGGGCGATAGCGTCGCCAACCAGCCGCGACAATTCTTCCTCGAGATCCGGTTGAGCGAATCTGATCAATTCTCGAAATTCAGAGGCGATTTGGGTATCGCCAGAAATTTTCACGCTGCCGTCACGTATGGCGGATTCTGGGTCGGAGCCGAGCAGGCGCTTTAAACTCAGGGGTCCGCCAGTTATGACCGCATCTGTATTTCCCTCGGTTGGTGCTGTGACCTGAAGCTTGCCGGCCTTTGCGCGTATGCGCAGTCCGATGCCGGTATTATCGAGCTGGACTGCCAGCGCCCGTCCGTCAAGCCGTTCGCAAAGCTGCGCAGCGGTGGTTGAACGACGTATGCCGCGACTCAGCACGACTTCGATTGGTTGTAATATCGAATCAGTGAACAAAGGGCTTTCCTCTGGGATCGTTTATTGTCTTTTGCATAATAAACGGCAACTAGTCCTGCGCTTGGGAATAGAATTCTGCGATGAGCGCTTTCGAATTCGCTGGGTCGAATGGCAATATGGGTTGCTGTTCTGCTGTGTCCACGTCAAGGTAGCAGATATTGACACTGAAACTGTTCGGGCACGATCAGAGCCAGATAACCGGGGAGGCGCCAGGTTGAGCAATTGCAATCGTGAATTTCGATCTTTGCTGGCGCCCTTATTTCGAAACGCGGTGTTTCGCAGTGATAACCTTCCACGTGTTGCACAAACTTGCCAGCCACTGCTTCAGTACTTGTATGCAACGTGCAGGGCGACAATACCGCCGCTTAGGTTGTAATAATGGCTGCCCTCTAGACCTGCACTTTTCAGTATGCTCAGCATGGCATCCTGATCTGGGTGCATGCGAATAGACTCAGCCAGGTAACGGTAACTCGCGCTGTTTCCGGCAACGAGTTTGCCGAGTGCAGGCAAAACGTTGAATGAATAGGCATCGTAGACTGGCCGCAGAAATTTTAGTGTCGGCTGCGAAAACTCCAATATTAGTATTCGACCACCGGGTTTGATCAGCCTGGCCATCGACGCCAGTGCCCGCCGCTTGTTGGTTACGTTGCGGAGGCCGAATGCGATCGTTATACAGTGAAAACTTTCGCTGCAAAATGGCAGGTTTTCTGCGTCAGCTTGAACCACGCTGAGCGCGACTTGGCAACCTCGGTCCATCAATCGGTCGCGGCCTCGCGCGAGCATTTCGGCGTTGATGTCCGTCAAAAATACTTGACCTGTTGGGCCGACCTGCCGTACCAGGCCAGCAACAAGATCTCCAGTGCCGCCAGCTACGTCCAATGCGCGCTGACCCGGGCACAAGCCCGTTTTCGCCAGCGCAAATCGTTTCCACAAGCGATGAGCGCCGAGCGACATCAGGTCATTCATCAGGTCGTAGTTCGGTGCGACTGAATCGAATACGGTGCGCACCCGCTGCGCTTTCTCGCCGGTCGCAACCCGCTCGTAACCGAAATGCGTAATTTCGGAGTCGTGTTCGTTGTTCATTCTTCTCGGCTGCCTGCAATATCGATTATCGCGCCGGGTTACAGAATATATCGGCTGAGGTCCTCGTCCTGTACCAACTCTCCTAGGTGTGCGTCTACGTAGTCTGTGTCCACGGTTACTTGCTGGCCGGTCCGGTCGGACGCTTCAAACGAAATTGTCTCGAGCAGCCTTTCCAAAACCGTGTGCAAGCGACGAGCTCCAATATTCTCGGTCTGATCGTTTACCTGGGAGGCGATCTCGGCGATCCGGCTGACGCCTGAAGCCTCGAAGCTTAGTTCCACACCCTCGGTGGCCAATAGTGCTATGTACTGTTCCGTCAGCGAAGCATCAGGCTCGGTCAGAATACGCACAAAGTCGTCAGAAGTAAGTACGTTCAGCTCAACTCGGATCGGGAAGCGGCCTTGTAGCTCAGGGATCAAATCGGATGGTTTGGACGCGTGGAACGCTCCGGACGCAATGAACAGAATATGATCGGTTCTCACCATGCCGAATTTTGTCGTTACGGTACATCCTTCGACGAGCGGGAGCAGGTCGCGCTGGACGCCTTCGCGCGAGACATCAGCACCCATGGTTTCGGCTCGCCTCGCTACCTTATCCAGTTCGTCAATGAACACGATGCCGTTTTGTTCAACGTTATTCAAAGCAGCAATCTTGATATCTTCCTCGTTGATCAATTGGCTCGCTTCTTCTTCGGTCAGTAGCTTAAATGCCTCACGAATTTTTAGCTTGCGGGTGCGGGAGCGGGTGCCAGAGAGGTTCTGAAACATTCCTTGCAACTGACTGGTCATTTCCTCCATTCCCGGCGGCGCCATAATTTCTACGCCGACCGCCGAAATCTGGACGTCAATCTCGATCTCTTTCTCATCAAGTTTCCCTTCGCGCAGCATTTTACGGAATTTCTGCCGGGTATCGGATCCACTGTCATTTGTCGATGTAGGTTCGACCGCCGGTGGCAGTAGCGCATCGAGAATTTTTTCCTCAGCGGCAGTTTCGGCCCGGTACCTTACCTTTTCAAGGGCGGTTTCCCGCGTGATTTTGACCGCTACGTCGGTAAGATCACGAATGATGCTATCGACCTCCCTACCGACGTAGCCCACTTCCGTGAACTTAGTCGCCTCGACTTTGATAAAAGGCGCCTTGGCAAGGTTTGCAAGGCGCCGGGCAATCTCTGTCTTGCCGACTCCGGTGGAGCCCATCATCAGGATATTTTTCGGGGTGATCTCGTTGCGCAGTTTCGTATCAACCTGCATGCGTCGCCAGCGGTTGCGGAGTGCAATCGCCACAGCCCTTTTCGCATGCCCCTGGCCGACGATGTGTTTGTCCAGCTCCTGAACAATTTCACGCGGGGTCATCTGCGACATGATTCTTTATTTCCGCGGCGATTCACCCGGTTTTGCTCCCATCGGCTTTAAGGGTTTCGATGACAATGCTTTGATTTGTGTAGACGCAGATCTTTGCGGCTATATTGAGTGCTTTGTAGACAATTTTTTCGGCGCTGAGATCTGTATTTTCCAGCAATGCCTGCGCGGCCGCTTGGGCAAAAGGTCCGCCTGATCCGACAGCCATCAAGTCATTCTCGGGCTCGATAACGTCGCCATTTCCCGAAATAATCAGAGATTTTTCTGCATCGGCAACACATAGTAGAGCCTCCAGGCGGCGCAAGCGGCGATCGGTACGCCAGTCCTTGGCTAATTCGATTGCGGCCCGGGTGAGATTACCGTACTGCTCGAGTTTGCCCTCGAACCATTCGAACAATGCAAACGCATCCGCGGTGCCGCCGGCAAATCCGGCCACGACCCGGTCATCGGCCAGCCGTCTGACCTTGCGCGCGTTGCTTTTGACCACGGTGTTACCCATGGTTACCTGACCGTCGCCGCCGATGGCGACGACACCGTTTTTGCGTACCGACACGACTGTCGTGCCGTGAGTCTGCTCCATCTGCGGATCCTCTCTGGCCCGTGATTTGCGCGAATATCCGGGCTCTTATTCTCGGCGTTTCCCGGGGAACACCCGGCTGTCATATACGGCCATTCTATTTGACTTGCCGGCGTGCTCTTGGGTGTGATTTATCGTATATCTGGGCAAGGTGCTGAAAATCAAGGTGAGTATAAATTTGTGTGGTGCTGATGTCGGCATGCCCGAGCAGTTCCTGCACCGCTCTTAGGTCCCGGCTGGATTCCAGCAGGTGGGTGGCAAAGCTGTGGCGGAACAAATGCGGGTAAATCCGCTGGGGTAGCCCCGACTCGCGCGCACGGAGTTTGACCCGTGCCTGCACTGTCCGTGGGCTGATTCTGCACCCACGGGGGCCAATAAACAGGGCCATTTCTTCAACCAGGGCTAAATTTGCGCGAACCCGCAACCAGCCAGATAAAGCTGTTCGAGCCCAGCGGCCAACTGGCAGGATGCGGGTTTTGTTGCCTTTACCGGTAACTCTGACGGTACCGTCTGCCAGAGCTAAATCGCCCAGATCCAGTCTTACCAACTCGGCCAGCCGCAGACCCGAGGAATACAGTAGTTCCAGCATCGCCCGGTCGCGCCAGTCGACGAGTTTGTCTCCCTTAATGTCCAGGAGTCGCGCCATTTGCTCTGCGTCCAACGTGGCGGGAAGCCGTTTGGGCAAGCGCGGAGCCGAGACATCTACGGCAGGATTATGTTGCAACCGGCCTTCGCGGATCAGGTATCGCAGAAAACTACGTGTGCCTGATAGCCTTCGTTGGATACTGCGGGGACTCAGACCCGAGGTATAGCTTGAGGCGGCGAAGTGCCGCAGGTGATGCACACGCAACTCATGCCATGCCGCAATACTCTGCTGTATACAAAACTCAGCAAGACAATCGAGATCGCGGCGATAGCTTTTTACTGTATGCGGAGATAGCCGTCGCTCGAGTTTCAGGTGGTCGAGGAAGCTCTCGACGAGTTCCAATTGACTTACATCCATGCAGCACCTGTAAGACCTTAGCGACTGGATGCCGATTTCCGGGTATTGTCCTCAGTCGGCGTGCAGAGCGCAGCCCACCAAGTCGCCGAGCCGCGACAGAAAATCCATACTTTTGCCGGGGTGAAAATAGTCAGCGTCCCGGCTGCCAATAGCAAGAAATCCTACTCTGCATTTTGGCCCAAGCGGCACGAGGGCTGCGGAGCCAATGTCCAATGCTTCAGGACCAAACAGGAAGTCGCGTTGAGTGTCGCGTATCTGGCCGCAGCGTGGAACACTAGCCTCAAGGAATGTCTTAAACGGTGCAATGGCTACATCAGCGCGTTCGATGACACGCAGGAAGCGACTGTCTTCATTGTCATTGCCGCGCGGGTCACCGAAAAGAATCAGCACTGCAACGTCGGCACTGAACGAGGTTCGCAAAGCTTTTTTAACGATGGTTACGGCGTCTTCCCTGCTTCGTGTGGCCTGAAGTTGGGTGGCGAGAGTGTGAATTTTGGCCACTAATTGCTCGTTACTGCGGGCCACCTCTATCAGGTCGCGCAACTTCCGTTCCAGCGCGTTGTTTTTCTGACGAAGGACGGCAACCTGTCGTTCGATTAGGGATATCGCGGCGCCATCCGTACGATGCGGTAGCCGGAGGTTAGCCAGTAAATCATGGTGTCGATCAAAAAAATCTGGGTGGGATTGCAGGTAGGAGGAGATTGATTCCTCAGTGAGATCCTTGGTAATCGCTTGCGGTTCTTTGACAGTGCTCATATTTCAACGGCTCCTTCGAACACAGTTATTGCTTCTCCGATAAGCCAGACAGACGTGTCATTTCCGTGCCATCGCACTGTCAGATTGCCACCCGGCATTTCCACGGTGACATCGTCCGTGAGCTTGCCCATTTTGTGACCGATCACGGCAGCTGCGCAGGCCCCAGTTCCACACGCTGCGGTTTCACCAGCACCGCGTTCAAAAACCCGCAAACGAATGTGTCCCGGGTTGACCACCTGCATAAAACCGATGTTAGCACGGTTTGGAAACTGCGCGTGGGCTTCCAGCGCGGCCCCTAGATGCGCTACGGGGGCCGCGATTAAGTCGTCAACTTCGACTACGGCATGGGGATTCCCCAACGAAACCACTCGAAGCTCAACGCGCTCATCACCCACTTCGACCGTATAACTGGCTTGTTCCGAGTCAGTAATAAACGGCACGTGCTCCGGACGGAAATCCGGGATGCCCATCGTCACAGCCACTGAGCCATCCGCCTGAATCCGTGCCTTGAGCGTACCGTCGGCATGTTGCAATACCAATTGCCGTTCGCCAAACTCCCCAGAGTCGAACAGCAACCTGGCAATACAGCGGGCGCCGTTCCCGCATTGCTCGGCTTCGTTTCCATCGGCGTTGAATACGCGATAGTAGACGTCGGCGCCCTCGGAATGCGGCGGATTGAGCCAGAGCAGCTGATCAAAGCCGATCCCGGTACGCCGATTCGCCAGGCGCTGGATCAGGGTTCCCTCGGGTGTTTCCAGCCCGTCGGTGCGTACAACGATGAAGTCGTTACCTAAGCCGTGCATTTTTGTGAAAGGAATGCGCATGTACCTTTTCGTCCTGAGAGCCGTTAGGGTGATTATAGAGGTTGCGCCCGTTCGCAGGGAGCTAGTGCGGCAGCTCTTCACCAACGGACACTAGGTTTGTTCAATTCGAATTGAATTTTGGTAAATGCAGCGGTACTTTATTGGAGCTAATCGCATTGGAGAACAATTATGCGTCACATTATGTTGATAAATGCCAAAGGGGGTTGCGGTAAGAGCACGCTGGCGACCAATCTGGCTAGCTACTATGCTTCCGAAGGCTACAGGGTTGTGCTAGTCGATTACGACTCGCAGGCTTCGAGTGTCGACTGGGTGAAACGTCGCCCAAAGCATCTTGCCCCCATTACGGCCGTCGAAGGTTATCTCTATGGTTTACGGTACATGCCGCGAAATGCGGATTTTGTGATCCTGGATGCTCCAGCCCGCTGCCAGGGCCCGGAACTGACAGATCTGGTCAATCACGCCGACACCATTATTGTTCCAGTATTGCCGTCGAGTATTGACATGCAGGCAGCCGGAAAATTTATCGGTGAATTAAAGTCCAAAGGCCGGGTTGCCGGCAGGCGTGCAAAGGTTGCTGTAGTTGCAAACCGGGTAAAGGAAAACACGCTGATATTCGATGAACTTGATCAATATCTGGGCAAGCTCCGGGTGCCGTATGTGGCGGCGTTGCGTGAGGCGCAGAACTATATCCGGGCCTATGCTCGCGGGCTAGGCATTTACGAGTTGCCCGAGTACTTGGCGTGGCCGGACTGGGAACAGTGGGATCCGTTAATCGAATATCTGGACAGCCGCAGAAGCAAGCCAGTCGCCTAACCGTTCAGCAGCCCGGACATTTACAATACAGCTGATATATTCAACGGGGCCAGCCGCGCTACAAAACCTTTATCGTAAACATATTCTGATCTAGGTATCGGTGGTGAGGTTGGTTCCCGGTCTCGGAATTGCTGACCCCACATCACTAAGCGACAAGCCTTTTTGAAACGCGTCAGACGCCGCCTTCTGTTCGCCGACATCCAACATCAACTGGCCTAGTTCGTGATAAGCAGCTGGACTTGGGCGTATGCTCAAACTGGAGTCCAAGTAACTGCGTGCCTTGCCACCATTATTTCGTAAAAAAGGAAAAACTTGATGAAGATTGCCACGGAAGAAGCCTTCGCTACGTCGGAACTGGTTAGCGCATGGCGCAAACTGCTTGATGATGGCGCGCCAGGAGAGCCTG
>ERZ651768.1277-NODE-1277-length-18556-cov-6.121597_pt1 | contig 18556 bp, 18 predicted proteins | sample MGYA00514754_ERZ651768 | MGnify/ENA metagenome assembly ERZ651768
TGAACTGTGGCGACGGGGGCACAGATCCGTCCAAGCTGATCGACGACACCGATTTCTCGATCGAGCTCGCGTTCATCAACCACGGCACGCCAAGCCAGGACTCCGCGCTCATCGCCGCCGCCGATCGCTGGATGAGTATCGTTCAGGGCGACCTGGGCGACGTCGATTTCTCATCCACCCCGGTCGCGGCCAATACTTGTGGTGAGGGTGTGCAGAATCCAGAGGTTTCCGGAACGGTTGACGATCTCAGGATCTTCATCGATATCAGGCCACTAGACGGTCCTGCTGGAACCCTCGGACAAGCCGGATTCTGCCAGATGCGAACCAGTTCTCATTTGCCCGTGCTCGGCTTCATGTCGTTCGATTCCGACGATTTGGGTCCAATAGAGCAGAGCGGCGATTTCGGGGCCCTCGCACTCCACGAGATGGGGCACGTGCTCGGACTCGGAACTCTGTGGCCCGACTCGGACACCCTTCTGGTGAACCCCTCGCTGCCGTCCAGCCCCAGTGCCGACACCCACTTCAGGGGGGCGGCCGCGATCGCCGCATTCAACGCGGCTGGGGGCACGGCGTACACAGGAGGTGAAAAAGTTCCTGTCGAAAATCTGCTCGAGGAAGGCTCCGCCGACTCCCACTGGCGGGAATCGGTTCTCGAGAACGAGCTCATGACGCCCTTGCTCCAGAGCGGTATCGCCAATCCCCTGAGCGCGATCACGATAGAGTCCCTGGCCGACCTCGGGTACAGTGTGGACAGCTCCGGAGCAGACGCCTTCACCGGAACCTTTTCGGCACCGGCGCAGCTGACTCCCGACAGAAGCAAGAGCAGGAGAACGATCAGTCTCCAGAACGACACCTACCGGGGCCCCGTCGACGTGGTAGACCGCTCCGGGAGGGTGACCCGAACGATTGTCCGGCGGTGAGACGCGGAAACCCTTTACGCACTGCCGTCGTATAGGATGGTACGTAAACACGGGCATTCGCCCGGGAGGCGACCACCCGTGTGATGACAATTATCAAAAGGATCGTTCGAGTGGTCCTGGGCTGGATCCTCAAGAAAATTTAGAAGGCTGTGCCAATCAGCCGGCTCATTCCCCCACGAGATTGACGACCACCCGTCGACTTCTGGACCGCGTGTCTAGATCGACGAGGACCACTTGCTGCCAGGTTCCGAGTGGAAGAACTCCATCCACGATCGGGAGAGCGAGCGAGGGGCCGATCAGAGCAGCACGGACATGGCTGTGCCCGTTGTCGTCGTGCCACATCTTCTCATGCTCGTAGGCTCCCGCCCGAGGAGCGATGCGCTCCAAGGCAGCCGCGACATCGTGACCCACCAGGCCCGGTTCAAACTCCAGTGTGGTGAGCGCCGCTGTCGATCCGACGACCATGGCCGTGAGTTGTCCCACGCCAATCCCGCTCTCGTGCACCAACGACTGCAACTCGGCCGTTAGATCCAAGATGTGATCGTCGCCTTCGGTACGGCGTTCCAGCGTATGCGTGAGGACGGTCACCCACCGTACTCCTTCAACAGCCTTCTAACCGGCCTCCGCCTGATACCCTGCGGCCTCGACGGCCCCGAACAGATCCGCATCGTTGACTTGATCCGAGAGTGTGACCTCAGCCTCGTGGTTCTCCAGCGAGACGTCCGCTTGGGATACGCCCTCTATACCCTCCAAGGCGGACTTCACGTGGCTAACACAGTGCCCGCAGGACATTCCTGATATTTTCAGCTTCATGTTCATGGCTCCTCGCTGCGCGTCGTTTTCCCGTCCGACGGTGACGGCTAAAGTAGTACTCTCGGAGACGGATACCCAACCCTCGCCAATGAATTCCCTCCTCCTCTCGTCCTTGCGGCTGGTGGTGGCCTCTGTCTCCTGGTGGCAGATGGTAGTTGACGGTGACCACCGGAAGAGCGAAAGGGTCTCACAGTGCGGCCCTTCGCCTTTTCGGACTCGTGTGCCTCGTCGTAGCGGGCCAGCAGTACTCAGCATTAGGCGTTCATAGGATGGAAATCGCCGGCCAGCCGTATCAGGTCTTGGCGTTCGACCGAGAGGGACGGACGACGGTCTACGCCAACCGATAGCCACACGAAGAAGGCCGGCAGCCCCCCAAGGCCGTTGGCCTTCTAATCGGTCGGATCGTTCGCCGGTGATAGGCGTACGGCCAGCCATTCCGTGCCCACGATGGTGATCGCCGCGGCCACCAGGCCATAGACGACTCCGAGGAGCACGTCGATCAGGTAGTGGTGGTTCAGGTAGACTGCCGCGAAACCGACCAGGCCGGCGAACACAACCGTGAACTTACGGAGCCTTTTTAGCCTCACCGCGAAAACGACGGACAACACCGGGTAGGAAACGTGCAGGGAGGGGATGGCGCCGAACGGGTTGGATCCCGCACCGTACCACCCGGTGAAAAAACTGGTCCCGAACAGTGCGTCGAAACGGACCGTCCGAGCCGGGTTCATCGGTACGTCGAGAACGGTCGCATCGAGCCCGTACATGTCCACGTACCAAGGAGGAGCCACCGGGTAGAAGAACCACGTGATAAAACCCAGAACGTTGACGACAAAGAAGGACCACACGACCGCACGCGCCGACCACAATCTGTGGGAAGGCGTCGTTTCGGAATTGGTGTCGAAGTGGATTCGGCGGGTGAAGTATGCCGCCAGTAGTATGAAGACCCCGATAAACGTCAGATAGACCCCTCCCGCGATGAAGTCGAAGACAGCGTGGAGGTGCAGACCGAACCACTCGTTCAACGTCAGGGTGCCGTTTGGCGAGGGGACTCCGAACAAGAGCTTCTCGAACTCGTACGGCCCTGCAACGTACAGAACGCGCTCGCCCCAATAGCGCTGGCTGTCGTAAAGGGCCGCCGTGAGGACCATGGGCAAGAAGAAATCCAGCGGCCAAACTCCCAGAGGCAGGAAAGGCTGCTTGATCTGACTGAGGAGGAGAGCCGCACCGCCATATATCACGTGGTTAACAGTAATCTCACCGGCGACGGCGGCGAGAAGGCCCCAATAGAGGCCCACTGCCAGCACGGGGAGGGCCCAGGAGGTTCGTCTTCCGAGCTTCAAGCGATGCAAGTCCTAGAAGAGATGATCGGCAAGGGGGGGGGCGTCGCGGATGCCAGGAATACTCACCTCTGTCATGCTGGCTAACAAGAGACCGGTTCCGAATGGAGCATCCGGTCTGATGGAGCATCTGGCGGCGCACTTAGGTTGACGATGCCTGCGCTATTGGGCAGCGTTGCGGGCAAGTCGCGAATAAGAATCCGTAACTACCGGCGGTTTGACCAATGGAAACGCAAGTCACCACATTTTACCTGGAACTCCGTAGCCTCGAGGAGTTCACGCCGTCTGCCGCCGAAGTGCCGGATCTCGAGATCCGTGAAGCCAGAATCGCCTGTCCCGAATTAGGGAGATTCCTCTACACGGCGGTGGGACGTGCTTGGCGCTGGAGCGACCGGCTGAACTGGGCATATTCGACGTGGTTGGCTCACCTCGAACGACCGCAGGTCGAGGTTTGGATCGCCTATCTGGACGGAGTGATCGCGGGCTACGTCGAGTTCGAGCACCAGCCTGAAGAATCCGTTGAGATCGCCTGCTTTGGATTGCTCCGCCAATTCATGGGAAAGGGGATCGGCGGGCTTCTCTTGTCAGATACGGTGGAGCGGGCATTTCACAACGGAGCCAAGCGGGTCTGGCTTCACACCTGCTCGCTCGACAGTCCCCGGGCAATGAAGAACTACCGGGCTCGGGGCTTCGTGCCCTTCGACGAGGAGACCACTCTCGTGGAGGTACCGCCCGCACCAGCGGACGCGGAAGGCTGGTAGGAGCGAGGCCTGTCAGTCTACTGATTAGGACGCCCGCCGGTCGCTAGAGGTTGCACTGGAGCCCAAATTGCAGGTCGCACCCGATTCCCTGCGTCATGGTACGAGAATAGGCCTCCCGATAATCATTCTCGATTGGGCTCGCCTTCTGGCACATCGTCGCTTATTATGTGTCGCTGGGCGGACAAGGCCGCCCGTCAGGTTTTCCTGGGATTGACACGAAGGAGGTAAGGCTCCATGAGCGAAGTCGAGATCATCGGCACTCCGGAGCGTACGGTTACGCGAAGAAAGTTCATCATGGGGGTCATCGCGACAGGTGCAGCGACCTCTTCGGCGAGCTACCTCTTCAAAGGACCGCAGCCCCTACTCGGGGCACTCATGGCGCAGGGGTCGGTCGAACGACTGATCACACTGAACGTCAACGGCCAACAGCGGCGCGTGGACGTAATGAGCCAAGAGACGCTCGCCTTCACGTTACGCTATAAGCTGGGGCTTACCGGAACCAAGCTCGGCTGCGACCGTGCGGAGTGTGGTGCCTGCACCGTACTCATCAACGGGGTCAACAGCTACGCCTGCTCCGTGCTCACGCACAGCGTGCGCACGAGTGACATCGTGACCATCGAGGGCCTCGAGGCTGAGGACGGCACGTTGCATCCCGTGCAGCAAGCAGTCTGGGACGAGGGTGGCTTCCAGTGCGCGTTCTGTGCTCCGGGCTTCATCATGAGCATGGTGGCGATGGTCGAGGAAAACCCCAACCCGACTCGTGCAGAGTGCGCTCAGGCGCTTTCCGGCAACCTGTGCCGGTGCGCCGACTACGACAAGATCCTGACTTCCGCCATGCGTGCCGCCGAGTACTCGCGGCAGCAAGCATAAGGGGGCGATGATGGCTGAAAAACTGATTGGAACGGATATCACTCCTCCCGATCTTCATGCGAAGATCACGGGACGAGCGAAATACTCAGAGGACTTCAAGGCGGACGGAATGGTGTTCGCCAAGCTGCTGTCGAGCCCCATGCCGCATTGCAAGGTCACGCGCATCGACGCGAGCGCGGCCCTCGCTCTTCCGGGCGTGCACGGCATGCTCACGGCAGATGAGGTGCCTCAGTCCGCGACGGGCGAGCAGTGTCTCACGAACCACCCGCACTACGAGGGTGAAGCCATCCTCGCGATAGCGGCGGACACCGAGACCATCGCAGCCGACGCGATCGAGTTGGTCAGGATCGAGTTCGAGCCCCTTCCCTTCGCGCTGGATCCCTTGGACAGCCTGCGGCCCGGTAGCCCGGACGCGCGAGTGGAAGGAAACACGAGGATCGGACGAAACTTTGCCTCGTTCAAGTGGACCCAAGAAGACTTCGACAATGCGCCGGACGGCAGCATGCCGATGCCCGACGATGTGGTTGATGCAGAAGGTGAGTTGGTCGAGGGAGGACAAAAGTGGACGCAGGGATGGGAGGTCGGGGACATCGAGGCGGGCTTGGCTGAAGCCGACTTGATTCTCGACGAGACCATCGTCCACCAGTCGGTCTCTCACCACCCGTTGGAGCCACGCTCTTCGATGTCGTACTGGGAGAACGGCAGGCTCTTCATGCACACGTCCACGCAGAGCTTGGTACAGACCCGAAACGGGGTCGCCCGCGGGCTCGGCCTGGACATAGAAGATGTGGTCTTGATCGGCGAGTACTGCGGAGGCGGATTCGGGAGTAAGATCAACGGTAGCCCGATCCAGCTGGTTCCGGCGCTGTTCTCCCGCAAGATCAACCGTCCGGTCATGCTCCGGATCACACGGGCCGAGGAGAACTACCTCGGCCGTGCCCGCCCCGGCATGCAAGCCCGGGTTCGGATCGGCTTCAGGAGTGACGGCCGTATCACGGGACTCGACTTTGCCGCCTTGGGTGACGGTGGCCCGTTCGGCGGCGGCGACCAGGGCTCGTCGGCTAGTACCGCTTCCCTGACGTATACGCCGCTCAACATGAGATTCCGCGGAGTGGGGGTGTTTACGAACACACCACCCAAAGCGGCCCAGAGAGGCCCGGGCGGTGCCCAGATCATCGGGATGCTCGAACCTATCATGGACAAGGCAGCCAGGCAGCTTGGGGTCGATCGTCTAGCGCTTCGGCGGCTGAACGCCCCGGATCCTGACGTTCGGTACGGACCTCGTGGCAGCCGACTCAGCAGTGTTTTCGTCAAGGAAGCAATCGATTTGGGGCGCGAGCGCTTCAATTGGGAAGAGAGAATCGCCCGTAGTGGACAGATGAACGGCTCGAAAAGAACCGGCATAGGTGTCGGAGTGAGCCCGTACACGGCGGGAAGCAGCGGGTTCGACGGTCTCCTGGTGATCCGGCCAGAAGACGGTATCGTCGAAATCCATCAAGGCTGCGGAAACTTGGGGACCAACTCGATCCCCGACACCGCTCGTGCGGCGGCAGACGTCCTGGGTGTCGAATGGGACCAGGTCGAAGTCGTCTTCGGCGATACGAGTCGCCACCTGCCCTGGAGTTCCATCCAGGCCGGTAGCCAAACGACGCATGCCCACACGAGGGCGAATCATGCGGTCGGGTTGGACGCCAAGCAGAAACTACAGGAGATCGCCGCAAGGGATCTCGGTGGCCGGCCCGAGGACTATGAAACGTCCGACGGGCGTGTCTATCGTAGTTCCAATCCGTCGCAGGGAATGACTCTCGCTCGTGCCGCGACTCGGGCGGTCGAACTCGGCGGCCGCTATAGCGGCGAAGAGTTCGCCGACAACCTCAACAACATGACCAAGGCGTCGGTTACGGCGTTGGCCGGTCGAGGCCTCGTGGCGGCGGCAAGGGACACGTTTGGCAGCCAAGGCGGGCTCCAATCGTGGGTGGTCGGCTTCGCAGAGGTGGCATTGGATGTCGAAACCGGTAAGGTCGATCTCGTCCACTTTACGGCGACGACCGACTGCGGAGTGGTGGTCCATCCGAGAGGTCTCGGGGGCCAGGTCCTAGGTGGTGCCATCCAAGGGATGGGGATCGCCATGAGCCAAAAATGGGTCTTCGACCCGACGTGGGGCGTAACGTTCGCCAAACGCCTCTACACGGCTCGACCACCGGGAATTCTCGACGTCCCGCTCGACATGCAGTGGGAAGCCGTGGGCTTGGCAGATCCGGGGACTCCGGTCGGTGCGAAAGGGATCGGAGAACCCTGCGTAGGAGCTGGTTCAGCCGCTCTTACGTCGGCGATCGCTGATGCCATGGAAGGAGTATGTCTTTGCCGGACACCGCTAACGCCGGATGTCCTACTTGCAGAAATCGAGGGCCGCGAACCTGCGTATGGCCCGCTCGACCTTCACGTCTAAAGGGAGATAGCAAAAATGGCGGTCATTAGAGACATGATCCCGGCGTTCGAGCTCTTCCAGCCGACGAGCGCCGAGGATGCGATAGAGAGGTTAATAGAGCACGGTGACGAAGGGTGGGTGCTGGCCGGCGGTATGGACAGCTTCGACTGGTGGAAGGAAAGGGTCAAGCGGCCGACGGCCGTTGTCGATCTCGCCAACGTTGATGAACTCAGAGGTGTGCGTGTCACGGCCGACGGAGTGGAAATCGGTGCGATGACAACGCTCACGGAAGTGGCCAAACACCCTGAGTTGTTGGCTAACTATAGTGTGCTCACGGACGCCGCTGTCCAGATCGCCACACCCCAAATTCGAAACCGGGGTACGATCGCGGGCAACCTGGCTCAGGACACACGCTGCTGGTACTACCGCGGGGGATGGCCCTGCTACCGTGCGGGCGGTAACACCTGCTACGCCTCGGCGCCCACGGCGATGAACCGAGAGCATGCCATTATAGGTACGAGTCGGTGTGTGGCGGTCAGCCCCTCCGATTCGGCGCCGGCGCTCATCGCGCTCGATGCGCAGTTCGTGATCCAGGGATCGGGAGGTGAGCGTGTCGTCGATGCCGAAGACTTCTTCATGCGACCCAGCGTAGATATCGAGCGCATGACCATTTTGGAGCCCGGTGAGCTACTGACGGCCATTCGCATCCCGTCCACATGGGCGGGCGCGACCTTCTACTATGAGAAGGTCGAGGACCGGAGGGCGTGGGACTTCGCCCTCATGACGGTGGCGTCAGCGATGCGCATCAGCGGTGGCGTCATCCAAGAAGTGCGACTCGCAGCCAACGGCGCGGCTCCATATCCGATGCGCCTCTCGGATTCCGAGAGGATCGTCCAGGGCGAGGCTCCTTCGGACGCCTTGGGGCGTCAGGCCGGTGAAGTTGCGGTTCAGGACGCGCAGCCACTGCGGCACAACGATTACAAGGTGCCGCTCCTGAGCAATTTGGTCCGTCGGGCCGTCCGCGGCACGGTGGCTTAACGTGGAGCTGTGGAGAAGCGCGCTCGACCCGTGGGGCCAGGAGGTTCTGACTGGAATATCCTGGGACCTCATGTGGGCTGCGGTGATCGTGGGTTTGGGTTTCGCCGCCGCCCATGCCGTGTGGGCAAAGTGGCTTGCGCCCGCTGAGTCAGCGAGTACGGGTGGGGGGTCCGGTGCCGCTGGGCTCCCAGCCCAGATTCTTCGCCACGCCATGTCGGAACGTGTGTTCCACTGGGCGATGTCGGTGGCGATGCTCGTGCTACTGGTCACGGCATTCCTTCCGATCATGGGGATCCAGTTCGCGTGGGTAACGATCCACTGGATCGCCGGCGTGGCCCTAACGCTGATGATCGTCTACCACATAGTTCATGCCACGTTCGTGCAGGATTTCTGGGCCATATGGGTGGGCAGGGCCGACATCAAGACCGGAATGGCCGAGTTGAGTCATATGATCGGTAGGAACGGGACGGAGGTGCCCAAGGCCCCGAAGTATCCCATCGATCACAAGATGTTTCACCACGCAGCGGCTGTGTCGAGCCTGGCCGCGATAGTCACGGGCATCTACATGATGCTCCGCATCGATACACCGTCCTGGATCCCCGTGATCGGCGGGCCTGCGGAGCCATACGCTCTGCTCACGGAAGGTCAATGGGGCATAATGTACATCGTTCATGGCGTCTCGGGTGTGGCGCTCATCGCTTTGGTCATCACGCACATTTACTTCGCAATACGGCCGGACAAGTGGTGGATCACGAAGTCCATGATCTATGGGTTCATCAGCCGGGACAAATATGTGGAGAATTTCGATCCGGACCTTTGGCCCGTCCCCGGTGCTGATACTGCCCCTCAAGAAGAGGAACTCGTGCCAGCCGGCGTAGGTGCCTCGTTGGGTGTTGGAGAGTCTGGAGCGCCTGAGGCTGCACCTGAGCCTGAAGACTCTGGATATGGAGATTCCTCCAGCGATTATGAACGGGCTTCCGAGGTTGGAGGTCTGGACTTAGGTGCCTCGGCGGGTGCTGGAGAGTCTGGAGCGCCTGAGGCTGCACCTGAGCCTGAAGACTCTGGATATGGAGATTCCTCCGGCGACGATGGGCGGGCTTCCGAGTCTGGAGATCTGGACTGAAGTGACGTCCGACGAGTTGAAGGAACATATCGATACGATCGAGGAGGCGTACGAGTTTTTCCTCGGTTACGCGGCCCAAGGAGTGTCTGGATCCGGTGCCGCCATCAGTGGTGAGTTGTCTCGCTATCTGAGCCGGGCCGACCAGGCCCTCACCGCCTTCGAATCTGGGATCGGCGACGCGGCCGAGGGGCAGGACACCGAAGCGGTGGCGCGCATGGATCAGGTTCTCCAGCGAGATGCCAGTAACACCTTGGCTGCGCTCAGACTCGTCATGGCCCAGCCCTCGATCAGTTCACAATTGATCGACAACCTGAACGCTTCGATCCACTTCCGGGCGGTTTTGACCGATCTTTTCCTGGTCGACGAGGCGTTGAAGGCTTCGGCCACGACTTCTTAGTCCCGGTAGACCTTACCGCTTTTTCTTTTTCCCGAGCTTCTTCATCACCTTCTTGAAGTCGGGACCCGGTACGGATCCAACCGGCCCGGACGGCCGCGGCGGTGCTGGCGTCGTCTTGGGTGGCTTGGGAGCACCCGGTGTGCTCGGCCACTGAGGAAGCTTGAGCGACGGTTTCTTGACACGCGGTGCTCGTCCTCTGCTGCTCTTGGCCATCAAGACTCTCCTGTTTGGATGGCGTCACCTGCCCGTCTTTGTTATACGCGATTTCGGCCGCCCGAGTGTCGTCCGGGCGCCGGCGCCAACGCTCACAATACGATGCTCGTGTTCACCCGGTGTCGGTGAGCCGCCATAAATACCACGCTGCGACGCTGCGAAGCGGCCGCCAGACCTCGGCGCGAAGCAGCAGGGTATCCGGGGAAGGCCGGCCATCCAGTCCGTCCAAGATGCGCAGCCCATTCTGCACACCGAGGTCGCCCGAGGGCATGATGTCCAACCGCCCCAGCTTGAAGATAAGGAACATCTGCGCCGTCCACTCACCGATTCCCCAAACCGTAGAGAGGAGCCGGATAACCTCCGCGTCCTCGTGGCGTGCGATGCCCTTGAGACGGAGTTCGCCGCTCACGATCTTGCTTGCGAGATCGCGGAGGGCCTTCGCCTTGTTCCCCGATAATCCTGCACCTCGAAGCTCCTCGTCGGAGAGCGCCAACATCTGAGCCGGAGTCGGAAAACGGGGACCTGGACCCAGCTTCCGTACCCGGCCGTATATGGTCGCCGCCGCCCGTGTCGCCAGCTGCTGGTAGACGATGGATCGGGCCAACACGTGGAAGTACGGACCCCGAAGGACCCCGACCGGAAAGTTCGGGAAGGATGGCAGGTGCTTAATCCTGGCCCCAAGAACGGGGTCCCTGCGCTTCAGCGCTGCCATCTGGGCTTTGGTCGGTCTCACATCGTCCCTTTCGCCTCAGAGCGAGCTGCGTTCCGCTACGCCTCTCCTATGGCGTGAAGGATCTGTTCGTGGATTGGCTCGACCGGCACGTTCCTGAGCGCAAGGAGAAGATCGTGAACCGGATCTTGGCGATGCGAGGCGGTCGGCTCAACGATCCAAGACTCGGGTCGCGCATGAGGGGCCAAGGGCCCATGGCCAAACAGGTCATACAGTTCTTTGCTGTGGCACGGAAGAAGGCGAGGCTGGACGGCCCACCGGCCGAGCTGTCCACTGCGGCATTCCGGCGACCTGGACACGTGACCCGGTTGGCCTTGGGGTTCTAGTTTCTTTCAGCTTCTAACCCTGCATCGAGTGTCTTGTTGATACGCGCCCTCGCCTCGAAGAGGTGCGCCTGCGTATATACGTCAGAAACACCCAACAAAGCGGAGTCAATCCCGTCCCGAAGCTGGGTAAGTTCCCAGCGTGCCACCGCACGAGCATCGGCCGGCGTTCCGCTCACCGGATTCACAACGAGACGCTCCATTCTGTCGAGGTAGGTGCGCTGAAGGTCCCGGCGATCGGCACTGATGTTCCCCACTCCCAATTCGCTCCAAATCGCCGTGGTCAAAGACGCCATTATTTCCGGAATCGTCGCGACCTGATCGGTGCCGAACTTGGTCTCACCGTCTCGAACTCGTGCGAGTCGTGAAGCGTTGAGAATCTGGTTCAACACGGTCGTCTGAAGCTCGAGGGTGCGAGCGTGGAAGGGATAGTCGTACCGCCCGCTGGTCGTGCGCGTGCTTCCCCAGTGCTCGTACCCGTTGGCCCCGAAGCTCTGGAGCACAGCAGGCGGCAGCCCCAGCGCCCCTTCTGCGAAAAGACGATCCGCCAGTAACTCGAGCGCTTCCAGCTGCTTGGCCTTGGGTATTTGCATAAACGGATCACGCCCATCTCCTACGTGGTCGCGATTCATATACTGGCCACCGATGTACTTCACAGCGGGAGCCAGTGCCCGAGCATATTCGTTCATCAGTTGATTGTACGCGTTGGTGGCCTCGATGAATGGAGAGTTGTCCTGGAGAACGTATTCGGGAATCTTGGGCAGCAGGTCGCGGATCAGCGCGGAGCGCTCGGCACCCCATGAGAGAGGGTCCTCGCCCAGATCGTACGTCGTGATGGTGGGATCCAACCCTCCGCTGGCGTCCGAATCCGTGCCATACATATGCCCGAGGTCTGAGACAAGGCGCGCGATGTCATTCGCATCGTCCTGGTTCTGGGTGTACGCATAAGAGATGGCCCACCGATCGTACGACCCCGCATCGTGCGTATAGTAGTCGCCGCTCGGCTCTCCGGGCCCGGCCAAGTTGACCGTCGGATATTCCATCACCGAACTGTAGACACCGTTTCTTCTGGTGAACTCGGTGTTGTGCAGTCGATCCATCGGAGTGCTCGCCGAGGACCGGAAGTTGTGTCGCAGGCCGAGCGTGTGGCCGACTTCGTGCATTACGAGCCAAACCGTATACTGCCGAAGAAGCTCATCCGGCAGCGGATCACCGGGATCCAATTCATCCCGCGCCGCGAGAACCAACCCGGCCAGTGCGCCCTGGGCCTCGAGCGCCGACCCGAATCCAGGAAGCTCCATTCCGGGGAGGTTCGGATCAGGAGCCTGGAACTCGCCCACCCCGAGCACCATCTCGAAGGCCTCCGCGGCGGTCACGGGATTCACAATGTTCCGCCAGGTGTTACGGAAACCCCGGAAGCCGTTCGCTTCGAACAAAATGTCCGCGTCGAGAATCTCGCCCGTGCGTGGATCGACCTTGGACGGACCAATCGCGCTATAGCCGGGGTCGTCGGAGGTGTTCCAGCGGAGCACGGAGTACCGGATATCATTCGGGTCCGCATCGTCCGGTAGGTCGAGCGCACGGATCGCATCAACCCACCCGGCCGCCTCGAATGCCGTATTCCAGTTCTCCACGGCTTCCTTGAACCAGCCCCTGTATTCGTCCGGAACGGTACGATCGATGTAGTAAGTTATTGGCTCGACAGGGCGCCTGAGGTCTCCCACGCGTTCACCCGGCTCCAGCCGCCACCGGTTCACATACCGCCGGAAGAAAGTGGAATCCAGCGAACTGAAGTCCTTGTGAACCGTCATGAAATTACCGACCCGGTCATCGGCAACCCGCCGCTCCATCGGCCGCTCGGGCAACTGGGCGAGCGTATAGTGAATCGTAACCGGGATGTATCGCCCGTCGGCGACCGACGGGGGCCCCCCTTGCCGCCCTGAACGAAACGTCAACATGGCCCTGATGTTCGTGTTTTCGGGAAAGCTGGATACGCCGTCGATGTAGCTCCGACTCCGATCGAAGCTCGCGCCGCCGGATTGCCCATTGGACCCCCGGGCAGCTCGCCGAGTCAACTCACCCACACCGGACAGATCGGAGAGGAACCAACCCGTCACATCGAGTACGAGAGCGGAGTCCGGGCGTATCGCTTCGACGTCGGCGCTCTGGACGACGGAGGAGCCGACGCTGACGCTGACCGCTAATGCGGCCCGATCGTCCGACTCGGCACCGAAGCGGTGCGGCCGTTGGACGAGCAGAACGTTCTCTCCACGCTTCTCGAACGCCATCAGATCCATTTCGAACGTGCTGATCGTCGTGCCCGCAAACAGTCCCGCCGCACCGATACCCTGAGCCACCCGCGTGTCCATCAGGAACTCCTGCCCCAACCGATCCGCGGGGACAGCGAGGTAGAGACGGCCAGCCTTCGTATAGAGATCGAAGAAGCCGGGCGAGACCTCCGCACCCCTGACGAGGCGCTCGAAGTCCCGGAAGAGGTTCTCCTCCTCGGCCTCCTCCCTGTCTTCCTCGACCTCGACCTCGACCTCGACCGCAAGGGTATCCTGCGCCGCCGTTCCCGTCGGAAGCGCGATCACGGCTGCCGTTGCCGCCAAGGCCAAGACATGGCTCGCCACTCTAATCATGGTTATCTCCTGATGGCTCATCCTGAACAAGAGGACAAACTAACCCTACTGGGAGGAAGTGGCATCCGTGACGGAGCCACCGGAGGTCACCGCGTACATTCGTGCGCTCGAGCCACGTATTCTCGGGTTGGAGGTTTCGTGCACAGGTTAGTAAAAGACAAGTGTCGGTGGCGTGATCAGGAATCCCCTCCTACGAATACCACACACTACAGAAGCCTAACAGTGACTCTACAGGAGACCCACAGAGATACCAAAGGACAGGCAAACGTAGCTTAGTTACTGGGGTTTTACAGGGAAAAAGCTAGGAACTAAAGGGATTTAGACGGTGGGGTATTCCGCTACATGCCCTAATTACCACCGCTCGGTCTGGGCATGGCTCGCCGGCCGGTAGATTGCGGCGAAGAGCCGGAAGACCTCGGAGCGCGCGCCGCCTGGGACGCCCGACCCGACGATGCCGTACCTGCGGATTCTGACCCTGAAGAGCGCGGCCGGGCAACTCTGCTGTTAGGCCCGCCGCCGCCCGATCTCGTATACCCACCTCCGCTCACTACCCGTCCCTGCCTGGTGCTGGGGCCGCTATCGTCGCGTTCGACGACAACGATCGGACCGTATCCAAAGGTTCGGTATCCGCCGAATCCACTATAGCCATATCCATAACCACCGTATCCGCCTAACCGGCCATAAGGGTATCCATAACGTCCGGAATAAAAACCGACCGAGTAGCGAGGTCCGTATCCGTAAGCGGAGTAGTAGCCATACCGGGCATATGGATCGTAAAACGGGTTTTGAAATGGGTCGAAGCCCACTCGGGAGCCGTAGCCTGCGCCCCTGAGCGCCACTCCGGATTCGGCCGTAGAACGCCCGGAGGGATATCCTTGGTTGATCGCAAATTTATCGGGGTAGGAAACTGCGACAACGATGTCGATCACGCTGGCAGGAACGCCCGCGTCCGCCATTTCAATCAACTTACTCGCGTCCAACGCGAGCGGCTCGGCCCGCTCTAGGACCCAGATTTCGACAGTCTCTGTGGAAACCTTCTCGACCGCTTCGATCACGTCGTCGACGGCGATCGGAATGGAGGCGGCCATGCGCGCCATCCGCGCATCCAAGTCCTGCGTTCCAATCAGATCCCCCTGTCCCGCTGCCTGGAAGTCTGCGCGAGACGCCTGCCGGTATCGAACTACCCAGGGGAAATTCTGTCCGTCCACCTTCGTGGTCCGGACGTCCAACCATTCGGACGGCGAGACCATGGACATCACGCCTGTCGAGGTCCTAGGGGGACTGTCACCACAATTGAACTCCGACCGCACGTAGATCCGGCGCGCATCGCCGGAGAATTCAGCTCGTTCCCAGCCCCCACACTCCTCTCGGGTCAGCAGGTGCTGTTCCCCGTCAGTAACGATGGACTCCCGTGACACGACCTGACCGTCGAGAACGGTGAGCATCTCAACGCCTGCCTCACGGTCAAGAGGTACCACGCACAGGAGAGGCGCCTGAGCCATCTCGTCCAGGTCCTGCCAGCAGCCGATCCAGGGTGCCCATCGGCTGTCTACTACTTCCTGTGCAGCCGCCATGGGAACCACCATGACCAACCATGCACCCACGAGAACGCCGAGGGTGGCCCTCCGCTGCCGGTCGTTCGATGTGCGTACCATTCAGTCCCCCTCGGTCAGAACCGAGCCGAAACGCCTATGGTGGCCTGGAAGCCACTCAAGTCGAGGTTGTCGTAGTTAAACGAATAGTCCGTCGTAGCGTAACCGAAAGTGTACCTTCCCTCCAGCGTCCATAAGAATTGCGGGCTCATCGATATTTCCACCCCCGCCAAGGCATGAGCGGTGGTTCCCAAGCCTTTCGATTCGATGGTGAAGTTGAGGATGTCGAGTGTTTCTATATCGACGAAGTCCCCGGTCTGTTTGAATCGGTACCAGGTAATGCCGGCACCGGCGCCGAGGAAGGGCGCCCATTTCACTGGGATCCAGGCGAATCGGCTGACGGCTCGACCCCGATCGCGGAGGTAGAACCTCCCGCTGACCGTCAGTGGCATCCTCGTGAACGCTGTTGTCTGTTGAATCGGGAGATTATCGAGGTCCACCCAGTCTCGCATTTCAGATAGGACGTCGCTCTTCGAGAACTTGAAGTCCAACGCAACATCGAAACGGTCACCGGCCCGGACGGCGAACTCGACTCCAAGGGTAGGAGCGTCGAAGTCCTTCCTACCCAGGGTCAGCTGATCACGCGCATGGTTCAACACGGGCCCGCCGGCATGGGCCACCGAGTATCCGACGTTTAGGCCCACTTGAAAAGCCGGTTTCTCGAAGAGGAATCCCTGTCCATTGCCCTGAGCAAAGATTCCGGAAGGGAGAGGAAGCGAGGTGGCTGCGAGCAAGCAAAACGCTCCTCGAACTCGACTCCAGTGACCGATCAAGATTTCCCCCCTCTGTTTCGTCCCGCTTCCGACACTAGCCGTCGCTGCGATTAACGCAAGAGGCATGCCAGGTTCAGGAGAGAGGTCTTCTGCCGAATTCTTCGCTCCTAGACCTGCTTCCGGCACCATACGGGGACACGGTGTGTCACCAACTTGGGACATCACAATCCCGGACACCGCTTCGGGGAAGAGCGGTCCATTTGCACTGCGGAGTTCTGTCTCGCGCGAGGTCAGGATATCTGTCTTGCCTGGGTCTTGGGTCCAGGCCCCCGTGCTCTTACCTTCTGACTTGGGTGATTGGGCTTTGACTTATGTGATCGACGGTGGGTGGGCGAGATGTTCTCGGTCTGACCTCAAACGCCGCATACTCGTACAGGGACCGATATGAAGCGCATAACCTTCAAACTTGCCGGGCGCCTACTGGCTTTCTCCACGATTTTCATAGTGGTAGGGTGCTCCGGCCGTGGGGCTACGGATGACGCCGATGTCGGGGCCCCCGCAGCTCGGCCGGCTGCACCAGAATCTGGTGTCACGGCAGTGACGGCAGAGAGGCCGGCCAGCATCACTGATGCGATGGTCCAGGAGGGTGCTCAGATCTACGCGGGCGCCGGCATCTGTGCGGCGTGCCATGGGGCGGACGCCACGGGGGCCGTCGGGCCCGACCTGACCGACGCTGAGTGGCTGATCGGAGACGGTGAGTTCGAGCAGCTAGTTGACCAGATCTTGGAAGGTGTTTCGGCCGCCGAGGCCACCAACCCGTTGGGGGCCATCATGCCTCCGAAAGGCGGAGCGGCCATCACGGATGCTCAAGTCAGGGCGGTGGCGGCCTACGTGTGGACGTTGAGCCACTGAGACACGTGCTTTCTTAGATCCCGAAAGGGTAAAGGAGCCCGCCGGATGTGTCCGGCGGGCTCCTTATTCTTACCGCTCCAGGCTCACCGCAAGAGAATCGTGACGGTTGGCGCGCTCCGCCGGTAGATCGCTAGCCTCCAGAGCGCGGCTTCAACCGCAACCTCAGTGGCTTCTTCGACGAAGTAATGATGGACCGCTGGTTCCGCCGCATGATCGGTCGGGTCACGGGCGACATGGTCGACAAGTTCGACCCAGCGGTCGTCACCAGGGGCAGGGAACGGTTCGCTGCCGCGCTGGGTCAGAGGAGACTGCCTGACGCCGAGCTCGACGGCGACGTCCGGCAGGCTGTTGAAGGAGCACCCTTCACCCCCAGAACGCCGATTTGAGCCGACCCCAGAAGCCGAGTGGTTCAGACGAGCCCGAGCAGGTAGCGGGATCTTCTCGTGTGTTGTACTCGGCTGCCGTCGTCGTGACCTGGTCGAACCCTCCCGTCCCCAATTCATCGAGTGACTCGGAACCGTAGCTGATGAGGAGGCGGTCCTCGGACGCGACTAGCTCATTGTGTGCCGCTGTAAGCGCTCGGCCATTCAGGATGTAGCTGAAGCGACCTTCCTCTCCATCGAAGATCCGTGTTCCGTCGGTCAGGATCAGGTACCCCTCACCGAGTCCGATCCCGAGATTGTTCGCGAGATGGCCCCAAGTCGTTCCGAGGTGGTGGATGTGGACGACATCGTGGTTGCCCTCATGCATGTGAATGCGCGCTTGGGGCGTCACCTCGCCGTCGACCGTATAACAACTCGAGACCTCTTCCATGTATCGCTGGCCCGAGAGATCCAAGCGCTCGCCATCGATGTAGATCGCCCAGTTGGCATGAAAGTGTGTCGCCTCCGGCGGAGGAACCAACAGAAAGCGCGCAACTCCAAGGCCGAAAGCGCCGAGCGCCATGCCCGCCCACAGTCCTTTTGGCATTACCTTCTCCCTTGTCGCCCCCTAGACCGCGTGCTGTACTCCTTCGACGGCCTTCGACGTAATATATACGACACGGGACCGTGCCCGGAGGCCACCATTGCCAGCATTCCATCGGCATGAGCTGGAGCGCCACGAGTGGCGGGGAGGCCCGCAGCGAGCTTTCACGTGCAATCTCCGCCCAACTCACCCGCGCGAGCGAGGCCTTGAACGTTGGGAAGGACCTGGCTTCGACCGTGCACGAGGCGCGCCGGGCCATCAAATGTGCGCGAGGGATCATCACTCTAGGGGGTTTCCCCATTTGAGCTAGAAGCGACATCTTAGCGGGACGACGTACCCGTGGGCTCAATCGGGAGGGGAACGTTCCACCGTGGTGGCCAGAATCATTACAAAGCTCGTTGGGTGGGCTGTATCGATCTTTTATGATGTAGAGCGACGAGGCCCCGGATTGCCTGAAGGTCCAGTGCTGATCACAGCGAATCACCCTAATGCGCTCATTGATCCACTCGTTGTTTTCCAGACAGCTGGTCGGCCATCGAGACCACTCGCAAAGGCCCCGCTTTTCGATCAACTCATTGTCGGCACTGCCCTGCGGGCACTCGGGGGTCTACCAGTCTATCGGAAGCAAGATGATCCGAAGCTGATGCATCTGAATGATCGAACTTTCGACGCGGCCATAGATGCACTCCATGCGGGCTCTGCGGTCCAAATCTATCCG
>ERZ651768.1279-NODE-1279-length-18543-cov-4.014513_pt1 | contig 18543 bp, 8 predicted proteins | sample MGYA00514754_ERZ651768 | MGnify/ENA metagenome assembly ERZ651768
CATCCTGCGGGTTTAGATTTACGGCGGACCATGATTTAACAAGGGCAACGGTGTCGTCTAAACTTCCATCATCTGACAGTACGATCTCCCAAACAAAGTCTCGAGATTCAAGATACCTCTTCAAACTATCAAGAGTACCTAGTATCCTGTCAGATTCGTTGAAGGTAGGAATAACGATCGAGAGTTGAACTTCACGCATTGACAGTCCTCATTACCTCTGGCACTAGACAGCCTAATCCAGGCAACGGAGCAATATTGTTGAAACCTTGCACAACACTTCTTTTAATTAAGAAATGTGCGTTAATCTTCCTTTTCTAGTTCGAATGCGTCGTGTAATACCCTTGCCGCAACGCCAACCTTGTCCTCTTCAACAATGCATGTAATACGGATTTCAGACGTAGTGATCATCTCTATGTTAATACCACCCTCAGAAAGTGCACTGAACATTCTTGAAGCGTATCCAGGAGCATCCTGCATTCCTGTTCCAACTATACTCACTTTTGCGAGGCCTGCGGAGCTACCAACTTTGTCGGTACCCAAATCTATAGCCACCTTGTCAACAACTTCCATAGACCTATCCAGGTCCGACGCTGCCACCGTAAACGTGAGATCCGTACTTCCCGAGACACCTGCATTCTGGACTATGATGTCAACACTAATATCAGCGTCTGCTAGGGGCTCAAAAAGCGCTGCGGCTATACCGGGCCTGTCCACTACAGAATAAACGGTAATCTTGGCCACATTTTTTTCTGTAGCAATCCCCCTTACTCTGTTTCTCATTTCCCCCACGCTATAATTCATATCTGCTCCTTCATGAATTAGTGTCCCTGGAAGGTCTTCAAAGCTGGATGCTACGAGGATAGGCACGTTATAAACCATTCCGAATTCAATTGATCTAGGATTCATTTTGGCTCCGTAGCTAGCAAGTTCCAACATCTCCTCAAACCCTATTTCATTTAACCTACGTGCTTTGGGCACCAATCTTGGGTCGGCCGTATAGATGCCGTCAACATCTGTATATATCTCGCATCTGTCTGCCTTAAGGCTCGCAGCAAGTGCAACAGCTGTTAAATCTGATGCCCCCCTACCGAGCGTGGTTACGTCCATTTCATCTGTAATACCTTGAAACCCGGCAACAACCACTATATTCCCACGATCCAGTTCTTCTTCTATACGTGCTGGATCCAATCCTGCGATCTTTGCTCTCCCGTGACTAGCAGTTGTGCGAATCCCTGCTTGCGCCCCGCTAAGGCTCACTGCTTTCATACCTAAAGCCTTTAAAGCCATAGAAACCAGCGCGCAAGATTGGAGCTCTCCAGTGGATAGAAGAACATCCAACTCTCTTGGGTCGGGCCGGTTGGATATGCCCGATGCCAATTCCAGTAGATCGTCGGTTGAGTTCCCCATGGCGGAAACCGTTGCGACCACTTTTCCGCTGCTTTGCTTGGCAGCAATCCTACCTGCGACACTCTTGATCAACTCCGGAGTCGCAAGAGAAGATCCTCCGTATTTCTGTACTACAAGTGACAAAGTTCCACCCGATTATGCAGATTCATGATGAGAGAAAGGCTCCTCGACAAGTAGGGCTCGTCACAATTATTTCTCCATTAAGGCCTGATTTCATGCCGGCATCAGCCATCTCATAACCGATGGTGTATTCCCGATCGGTACAAAAGGCCAAAACCGTAGATCCTGATCCAGACAGAAAAGCACCTAATCCACCACTATCCATAGCAGCTTTGATAATGTTCTTCATTGGGAAAAATATTTTTTGACGAGCAGGTTGGTGAAGAGCATCTTGAGTGGCATATCTCAGGTATTCGAGTTGCCCTGTAGACATAGCATGCACAAGAAGAGCAGCTCTTCCAATATTAAACACTGCCTCGGAACGTGCTACATTCGAATCCAGTAAACCGCGAGCTTCCTCTGTCGGCATGGGAGTATCGGGAACATAGAGTACAACCGAGAGAGACTCTGGAAAAGGAACACTGGCCGTCACCATGTGTCCCTCGTCGTATACACTAATCTGCATTCCTCCAAGAAGCGCAGATGCTACATTGTCAGGGTGGCCTTCTAAGCCTGCAGCTATTTCGAGCAAATCTAATTGGCTGAGCGGTTTGCCAGCATATTCGTTTGCTGCAAACAGCCCTCCGACCAAAGCTGCAGAGCTGCTACCCATGCCTCTGGCAAGTGGAATCTGATTCTCACATTCTAGAGTCACGTTTGGAGTTTTTTCGCCGAGCTCATCAAAAAGATGAGAAAAACTCTGAAAGATCAAATTATCCGTGCCACTCGATAATTCTCCCTGTCCGTTTCCAGTTACCATGACTCCGGGAGAATCGAGCGAATCCTCCAGTATAGATACCGTGTTCCATATGTCCAAAGCTATACCCAAGCAATCGAATCCAGGACCCATATTCGCCGACGTAGCCGGTATTCTTACAGTTAGTTTCTTGTTCATGACAATCAAAGAATTATAGCATCGCAAGCCTAAATAACCCTCCAGATATTACTTCCAGGAAATCAACTCGTTTATCTGATCGGATCATTTAGATACTGCTATTATTCGGGTAAAGTTTTCCGGGGGATTGAGCGAGATTTGACTGAGCGAGTTGGAACACCAGAGGGATCCTATTACAGAGCCCAATATATTCGCGAGCGAAGTCTTCAATTACTAGACTACGACTCCATAAGGAATAACCTTTCCCAAAAAACTACCTTTTATAGGTCTGTGGAACTCGTTGGGGCCATGAAACCTTCATATTTGATCAACGAGGTCGAAATTCTCCAATCGGAAACCTCAGAAGCCAGATATCTACTCAACGTATCAGGTAACCTCAGTCTCGGAGGAGTGGTCGACATTTCAGACCCTGTACGAAGATCTGACCTAGGAGGCATACTCACAGGGCAGGAGCTTCTTGAAATAGCGTCTTCTATAGATTCTTTTTCAAATTTACGAAGGTTAGTAATTGAGCATTCAGACAATACGACTCTGCTCGGTGAAATAGCACGTAATATTGCAGACCTTTCATACTTGAGCCATACAATAAAATCGAAGGTGGCTCCCAATGGTTTGGTTGTAGACGCAGCAACCCCTACTCTTGGTATCCTGCGTCGGCAAGTCCGGGACGCATATACGAGAGTCACCAACGCCCTTGATAATGTTATCCGTGACAATGACCTCGATGGTGTCATCCAAGACGATGTGATCTCAGTGAGAGGAGACAGGTTAGTAGTTCAAATCAAATCAAATATGAGGGGTCGAGTACCAGGAGTAGTTCACGACGCCTCTAACACGGGGGCGACCCTTTTCATAGAACCTTTCACCACTGTCAATCTGTGTAACTCGTGGCGAGAGTTGGTGTTGGAAGAAGAAAGAGAAGTGGCCCGGGTTCTGAGAGATATTTCTGCTCAGGCCGGTTCACTTTCCCAAGAGATCACTGATAGTATCGAGGCGGCATCTGAATTAGATTTCATCTTGGCTAGGGCTAGATTAAGTGAATCTCTAGCTTCTCCAGATCCTGCATTAACAGCTGCACACAAAACAAGCTGTGAGGAGCTGTCGGTAAAACTCTCGACAAATAGGGATTTGAATCTTATTGAGGCAAGGCACCCTTTACTGCCTGCGGATGCAGTGCCCCTTTCGATAGATGTTGGTCCTAACTGGTCCGTATTAGTTATAACTGGCCCTAATACTGGCGGAAAAACGGTTGCACTAAAGACCATAGGGCTTCTTGCTGCAATGCAGCAATCAGGGATACATCTACCCGCGAGGCATGGAAGTACTCTTCCAGTTTTTGACGGGATATTCGCCGATATCGGAGACCAACAAAGCATAGAAGGATCGGTCTCCACTTTCAGCTCACATATAAGAGCATTGAATGACATAATCCTCAACTCAACTGATGAATCATTAGTCCTTTTGGATGAGCTGGGGTCAAGCACAAATCCAGAAGAAGGCGCAGCGATAGCATGTGCAGTGTTGGAACAATTAGGGGATGACGGGATAACTGCAGTCGCAACAACACACCACCAATCAGTAGCGGCAACGGCCGAGGCAAGTGGTTCTATGAGTAACGCAAGTTTCCATTTGGATCCCGTAACATTTCAGCCCACATATAAGATTTCAATCGGGGTCCCCGGAAGAAGCTACGCGATGGAAGTTGCCTCAAGATTGGGACTCCCAGATTCGCTATTGCAAAGAGCGGAACGCAACCTTTCTCCGGACTATAAACGAGTCAATAAATGGCTGACCGAAATGAATCGTGACCGTGAAGAGCTTAGTAGCATCTTGTCCGATACAAGAACATATAGAGAAGAAGCAAAATCAATTCGCAATAGACTCGAATTGGAACTGCACTATCTACTAGACAAACGCGACGAAATCGTCGAGGCAATAAGGAGAGAAGCCGAAACCAAATACCAACATGTGAAAGACCTCCTCTCCAGGGCGGAGTCAGCTCTTTCTTGGAGCCGTTATTCAAATAACGCTTCAGGCCCGGTGGAGAATTCGAATCTTGAAATAGAAGAAATCAAGGCCGACATGGAAGGTATTGAAATACCAGAGCCGCACACTCTTCGTTCAATCCCTGAATCAATTAAACCGGGAGATACTGTCTTTGTTAGGGGATTGGGTCTTACAGGCATCGTCCACAGGCTCGATCCAGGAGATAGGCACGCTGAGATCAGGGTAGGAACCATACGTATGAATATAGAGACTGCAAGACTGTCACTAATTGGCGAAGAGGACCTGCCAGATAACGTGCCTGATGAAAAAGCGACCTTTGTACCGAAATCGCTTATTGCAAGAAGTCCGGAAACTCAATTGGATATAAGAGGATTAAGAGCAGATCCAGCAATTGAACTTGTAGAAACTTTTTTGGATTCTTCTGTCAAAGATGGTCTCAGCAAAGTTCGAATTATTCACGGAAAAGGTACGGGCGCGCTAAGGCATGCAATTCGCCAAAATCTTAAGGGACACCCCTTAGTTAACGATTTTGGATCTGAAACCGATTCAATGGGGGGAGATGGAGCTACCTATGTGATTCTTAATTAACAGATTTTTCGAAATCAACTGAAGAACTTTCAATTAATTCTGATTCTTTTGTTACTACCATCAAAAGACAAGGAAGAACAACCAACGATGCCAGAAGAGCAAAAAAGATCATCAAAGCAGTTAATTGCCCGTAGGATGCAAACATCGGCATGGGTGCGAACCCCATAATTGCAAACCCCACAACACTCGATGCTGCTGAAGCTACTAAAGCAACACCTGTACCTCGGGCAGCCTTGCGCATCGCATCTAGGCGATTTATGTTACGACCCAACTCCTCTCGAAATCTTTGTGTCATATGAATCGAATAATCGATTCCTACGCCTATAGAAATGGCACCAATCATCGCAGTCACGAAATTCAATGCAAATCCGGCCAAAAACATAATGCCGTAGAGCCAAGCCACCACAAGTAAGATTGGTATTACTGTAACAATCGCGTATCTGAATGATTGCATTGCGAACAAGAGAAGAATCGTTGCGGCAACGAATGCAATCGGAAGAGATCTGTATAGAGTACGAGTAGAAGCTGCAAGTTGCTCTTCTCTCGTAAAAGGTGAACCGGTAAGAGCAGCCTTTGCAATAGAAGGTTGCAACTCAAGCTTATAGAGTAGCGGCCTGAGAGCTTTTCCGGCAGCGGTTACAGCTGACTGATTCCTGGTACCAGGCAACTGAAACTGCACCGTCGTAAGATTATCGACAGACGTCGTTTCGGAAGTAGGGTAAGGGTAATAGATGGCTCCCCGAACCTGATCTGGTCTTAGTATCAGGTCCCCACCCTTTCCTGGCACCCCAAAGGAGAGTGCGTACTTATATGCGGCTTGCATCTGGTCTCTTGAGTCAGGAATCCCGTCTTTGTTGCTATCTTGGACTACCACCCCGGTTTCCCTTTCAATCGACTTGATAGCTTCCGGACTGCCCAAGATGATTCTGGAGGTATTGACGACATTAAGGCCGATCGTGACTTCACCGCTAGGCGTTTCGGCGACGTTTTCCACTTCGCGAAGCCTCTCAATAAACTGTGAAATAGCCAATACGGCGCCAGGATCCATTAGATCACCTTTTATATAAGCTACTCCAGGTTCGCCCCCCTTTTCTCCTAAGTGTTCTGAGAGTTTATCTAACCCCGTTACAAAATCTGACTCGGAATCAAAAAAATCCCTGACGTCAAATGTAGGTTCCAACCTGAAGGCGAAGAAGCTTGAGAAAAGAGTGAAAAGTACAGCGCCAGTAAGAACGATCGAAGAATTGGAAGCAGCAGTTACCACTACCCTTTCTATAGCAGACGTAACACGGGACGCAGAATAAGATCTGTGCTTTTCCTGGTAAGGGCTCCGGTCAACCTCGGTGGAGTTTCTTCCTACGAGTATATAGAGATAAGCTATTGGGATCACCGCAAACAATAATGCGGTTGCTCCTAACATGACCACTCCATATATCTTACTCACCGCCAACATTAAGATCACGGATCCAGCCGAAGCACAGGCTGCTCCTATACCTCCGCATATTTTCAAAGCCACAATAAATTTCCCGGTGAACCGTTCACCAGATAGATTGATTAATTCATCTACCCTCATAGAAATAATTGGAGCAACAAGGCCTAAAATAATGAAGGAGGATAAAACGGCTATGGCCGCGGCGCTACCAAAGTGAATTACGGCTTCTATATTGGATGACAGATTGGAAAGAAACGCTACGCTGTCACTCGCCATGGCTAAGAGAAGGGCACCAATTACTCCCGACAATCCTACTCTAAGGGCCATTCTTGGCAAGTGACCCACCAGAATCTCTTCCCTATAACGATGCATAGCGTGTACCACGAAATCCACACCTAAGGAGATCATCCCTATAGGCACCAAAAGATCTATAACAAGACCACTCTTGAGTCCTATTAGGGCCGAGATTCCCTTCAACCAAATCATAAGGATGCCCAGGCCGATGCCTGAAATCACAGTTATCCAATATGACTTGAGGCTAAGTCCAATAACTAATAGTGCTCCAATCACCGTAAATGTAATAAATACCCCAGCGGCTTGCCCCTCTTCTTCCGACTCTAAATTAGCGTCGATCGCAACCCCCCAAACATGATATGTTCTTGAGTAACCGGTCATCACAGACCGTATCTTTCTATTCAAGTGTTCCTTGTTGACAACGTCAGCCCCACCTCCCAGTCCTATCTCAAGACCTGCCCCACCCAGTTTCTCGTTGTCCGCCAAAAAATGAAATAACATCGCAGGAGATGTCCACCATTTAACTACTTCTCCATTGATAATACGGTCTTCTGAAATTGCTTTCGTCGAAAGGAGATCCAACATTCCTCTGGTACTTGTGTTAGACATCAATTCCGCCACAGCAAGCTTTATTTCTGTATCAGAGGCGGTTGCCAATTTTGCGCCCATCTCCCTAAGGGTGAGGTCGATCGGATCCAATATGGAGCTTATACCGGTCACACTTAGACCAATGTCAGTATCAAAGTATGAAAATAAGTAGGGCTGATTTGTCAAAGTACCCGCGGATAGTTCTCCTTTTTTGTCAAAAGCAAGAAGTCGGTCTCGATTCTCCTTAAACTCTACGAGCACGTCACGTGTGAGTACATCGCCGTCACGGGCTTCCAAAACATAAGTTGCAAAGTGAACTGGGGTCGGAAATTTTGCATCAATATCCGCCTGCATATCGTAGACTTCTCCCGGCGGGTTTGGAGATGCCTGTTGAGTCGGAGCAAGGTCGATCAGGGGGTATACGAGAAGGATCGATACAATTAAGAATATTACGATGACGGAAGAAGACCTACTCGATAAAAAAAAGACTACCCTGTTACTCCAGGTATCATTCCCCAAAAACAACCCTCCATGGGATTCCAGATCAACCATAACTATGCAGTAGTATGAAAACTATAAAATCATCCCATACAAGATATATTGCAGTAAACAAATCGATGGGAGCTTATTCATAGTGAGATTGGTTTTCATGGGAACACCAGAGTTTGCTGTTCCTACACTTGATTTGCTTGTTGAGTCCGGTCACGATGTAGCCTCCGTATATACGAGGCCAGATAATCGCTCCGGGAGAGGCAGGAAAATAATCTCTCCTCCAGTGAAGAAACGGGCCGATTTCCACGGAATACCGATCGTACAACCGGAAACTTTCCGGACCGAGGTGTCGTTTGAGCATTTAATGTCACTTGAAGCTGAGGCAGCTGTAATCGCCGCTTACGGAGTTCTTCTTCCCTTGCAAATAATAGAAGGATTTCCCCTTGGATGCCTGAACATACATCCTTCTCTATTGCCTAAACACCGTGGCGCCTCACCTGTGGCTACTTCCATTTTGCAAGGTGAAGATTTAACAGGTGTGACAGTAATGTTGCTAGACAGGGGCCTTGACACAGGACCTGTCCTAGCACAAGAGAAGGTTTTCATCGGGGCTACTGAGAAATGCGGGGAACTCACAGATCGCCTATTTCGAAAGGGGGCAAGTCTATTGTTAACCACTTTGGACTTGTGGAAATCAGGAGATATAGACCCTAATCCGCAAGACGATCTTAAAGCAACAACGACAAGGCGACTGTCAAGAGAGGACGGAAAGATTGATTGGCAAGACTCTTCAACATCGATCTTAAGATCAATCAGAGCGTTCCACCCTTGGCCGGGAACATTCACTTACATGAATGGTAGGCCTCTAAAAATACTGGAGGCACTACAAGTGTATGAAAAGCAAACGCTCGTTTTAGAACCGGGACAGGTACATTTAGGAAACGAAATACTTGTTGGCACGGGGGAAGGAAACATCTCTTTGAAAACTGTCCAGGCAGAAGGCAAGAAAGCTGTTTCCGCTACAGAATTCTCACTGGGACGTAGAGATTTCGAGGGAATGTTACTAGGAATATAAATTATTTAACGGTAATACCACCTCTCAGAATCACATCTCACCCAGTCTAAGCGCTCTATTGAGAGACATCCTCCTTATTAAGAAGATTACTCCTATTATCACAAGCGTGAACACTACAATCATCCCCAAATATGTAGTTAACAGATTCGTCCAGTCGACTTGCATGATAAAAGGAGGAACAACCTGTGCCCCTTGATCGTCGCTTCCGAGAAAAGGCATTATGACGGCCCCTAACCTAGCTCCCATCCATGTTCCCAAGGACATCCCAACGATAATAATCAAAGCCTGTTCCAGCCAGATAAGAGATATTAGCTGGTTCATCGACAGTCCTATGGTGCGCATTAGCGCAAACTGAATCTCTCTGTTTCTAAAAGAAACATATGCGTGAGACACAAATCCAATTGCGCTCAGCAAAAGTATTGCTCCAAATGCGATGAAAAGAAGTGCCTTCCAACCAGCTTTTACCAATGGATCAATGTTTGCTTTAGAAAGAGCATCTCGTGTATCTAATACACTCCCAATGGGGAAAGGAGTCTCATTTTTCAAGGATATGACAAGATCAGACCATTCGTCTTCTGACAAGCCAGGCTCAGCAGAAAGCCATATCTCATTTGGTGTGATTCCACCCAGTAGCGCCCCAATATTCGTATTCGTCAAAGCAGGTTCTAACCCAACGAGGATGAATTTATCTTCAATGGTATTCAACGTTGGAAAATAATCAAAGCTGTCTGTGATTCTTACCGAAGAACGCCTACCTCCCAAAGAAATCGTTAAGTTGTCCCCGATAGAATGTTCAGAATCCCTTAGAAACGATACTGAAGCCAAAGCCGGCATCGGGCTTGGGTCTGCTCCCGGGTACACCCCCCTCGCAGTAATAGGGCTACCTCCAGACCAAGCATATAGCAACGATCCATCACCTTTTGCACTTACCGACGACAGTTCTATCCTGTCTTTTTCCGCGTCAGGAACATTTTTCAACACATGCCAGCCGTCAACGCTACTGAAAGTCTCGATATTCTCCACCTCGCCCGTTGACCTCCTGGCCTTAATACTGTCCAGAAGAATAGACCCTGGATCGAGTTCGCCCTGTGCATTTGTCTCAACGATACTGACCGACATGAGGCTTAGTGGTCTTTCTGGAAACAGCTGCCGCCAGGGTCTTCTACTACCGAAGAGCTCTACCTCCTTGAAGGTCCAATTAGTGGAGTCCAAGGTCCCCAGTTCATAGGTGAAATAACGTTTGTTGGCATCGCGAAGCCTGGCAACAAGCGCTACGCTGGGCTTCGCCCTGTCCACCTTCACCAAAACACCTAGGGCCCGGGTGTTTTCGGGCAATTGAATACCTGATGGGCTGCTATCGTGCTCAAGAGATGAAAGTAGCTGCTCTAAGCCGGCCTTTGAAAAATCGTCCCTATATATCGCTACATCTGAAAAAGTAGAAGGTTCAACACCAAGAAACGTCATAGACTCACCGCTGAATCTATTTGTAAGAACAGACCCGGACCCACGTAAAACCGGACTTACGGTCTTTATACCGTCTACATCTTTGTAGCTTCTCGGGATCGATCTGCTCACACCCATCCTGTTTATCGATACGGATTCTAGCCTGAGATCAGAACCTATTTTGTAAAGCGCTCTGTCTTGAGAACTACGGTCCAAAGTGCCTCCGAAACTGGCAGCAAAAATCCCGAGCCCAGTCATCAATATAAGAAGTAGTGACAATCTGGCATAGTTGCTGGGATTCCTCGACATCTGCCATATTGCCAGTACGACACCGGCTGGAATACGTGATGCAAATACTCGACTAATTAGGTTCATTACCAACGGGAACAAACGCAGAAGCACCATTGCTCCAGCTATCAATATCACGGCCGGCACTGCTAGGAGCAATTGATTCACCACAACCTCTCCCAGAATTCCCCTTGCCGCCATTGACCCCTGTTCGGTGAGTTGCCGGAAAAGAACAATCCCAACTAGTAGCAGACCCACATCCACATAGTAACGCTGGACAAAAGACTTCTGGTTTGGCCTGTTTGACTCAGATCGTTGCGCAGTAACAGATATCCTGGAAGCCTGGAAGGCTGGAATCATAAGTGCAGAAAAGCTCAACAGTGCACCAAGAACGCTCATACCGTAAGCTGAATTTGTCACCCTCACAGGCAGGAATTCCCCGTCACTTAGTCCTGAAAAGGCGGGAGTGAAGCCAAGTAAACCTATAGAGCCTGCTGCAATAAGAGGTCCCAAAACGGCAGCGAGTATTGAAAGCGTTCCACCTTCGAGTACAAAGACCGCCAAGATCTGTGATGCGCTTGCCCCCCTGCTGCGGAGTTGAGAGACTTCGAATCGTCGTTGCTCAACTACAAGCGATGACAAAGTAACGACGTAGTAGAGGACAACTAGAGCGATCATGATTAGGACTACAAACATCTGAAGCTTAGTGAAAAGCAAACGAGTGTCATACTCTTCAAGGGATGTGTCAATCTGAGTTTTCATCAGATACCGATTCAGTTCGGAACCCAGGAGTCGGTCGACGTATCTAACACTTTCCTTGGCATCAACAGCATTAGAAGAATTGATCTTTTCTAGGTCTATATCCAGATGCCAACCGTAAGTGCTCACCATATCTGGCAGGGCGGCACCAAGAATATCCATGTGAGCCGACTTGGTAACATATAGAGGCAAGGTTTTGAAACTTGATCCCGCAGATGCCATCAACACCCTGTCAGTCATGATCCAAGAAGGATCCGCGGGCGTAGCTCGTTCGAATAAACCGACTATTTCCACGGTGACATAAGGCAAAGCGTCATCCCAGTAGGGAACTAATGAGAATCTTGATCCCACTGAAGCATTCAATATACCTGCTTCGTGAACCGGGGCTATTGCCTCAAGGATCAATATGCCATCCGAAGAAGTCTTACCTACAGCCGGCGGCATTCCAACTCCATCTATTATCTGGATCCTGCCTTCGAGGTCAGGGACGTAAGCTACGAAAGCACGGGAGTTATCTTTTCCAGCACTATTTTCATCTCCAGGCTCCGTAAGAAAAAACGTTGAGGACTTTCCTGCTGCCGTAACCTTATTTAAATATGGGGCTAGCAAACCTTCAATGACCGAATTCACCCGATCGGAAACTTTCCCGTATTCTTGTCTATTCGTTGGGCCCTTTTCAGCCTGCATGAGAATGTCAGCATCTCGATAATCAATTTGTGCCAAAGCCTTATCCAAGGCTATGTCTCTCAATGAATCAAAGAAAATTACGGTACCGGCCATAACCGCTGAGGCCAGAAGAACTCCAAGGACCACTGAGGAAAACAACTTCCAATTAGCTAAGCTTCGTTTTATAACCATTGGCCAAGCCGTTGCCAGTCTTTCCATGGATTGGATCAGCAATGAATCACTCCTCCATCCTTGCAAGGATGCCAAGATTCATACTGAAGAGATATTTCCCCAAGAGTGTTACTGAAACAAGGAAAACGAGTGTGAACATGGCCGCTGCGATCCCAAGTACGGCCCAGTCCGTCGTCAATATCGCGGGAGGCAAAACCGCGCCACCATTCTCCGAAATTGTGACAGAATCAACCATGAGTTTAGTCATCTGGAAGCCCGTCCATGTGCCTATTCCAATTCCCATGGCCACTATAACGGAGTGCTCAAGTGCTACAAGTCCAACGGTCTGGATACGAGAAAGCCCGAGTGACCTCAACGACCCCATCTCTGACCTAGCCCTATCTGAAAGGAACACGACGTAGACTAAATAACCCATTGTAGTCATAAACAGTGAGATCATAATAGAAACTAGGGTCAATGCCTTCCAGCCGGCTGATATCAGAGGATCGTTCTGAACTTCCGCCAACATCGTTTGCTTTTCTGCCACTTCTCCTGATATGCCTGTAATCGTGGTCAATTCCTTAGCTAACTCTTTCGTTTCCTCTAACTCTGATAATTGAAGAAAAATTTCGTTTGGAGTTTTTTTCGTTCGTGGGTTTACCGAGGACAGATGAGATATGAGGGCGTTTAGGTCTGTTAGAAGAAACCCTTTATCTAAGGGGTCCAGTGTAGGGAAGTAGATAACGCTATCGACGATGTGAACAATCACTAGTACTCCAGATATCTCCACTAGTGAGTAACTGCCCACGCTGAGGCCCGTAGATGAAAGAAATGAGTCGCTTGCTATGACCCGAAGTGCTGAACCATACTCGGGCAGATAAATTCCCCTGACTCCATGATTTGACTCTTTCCCAAATTCGAAAACAACCCCGAAGGTACCGCTTACTGCAGCTGAAGGGGATAACGACAGAGAATCTGAATCCACTGATGATGTCGGTATAACAGTCCAGATGTTAGGATTTTCAAAGCTCTCTACAACGACATCGGCACCATCTTTCACAGCAAAGACGTCGTCTATGAAAATCGAACCTGCTGTTCCTGAAGGGCCGAATCCTGGCTCGCTTATCTGAATCGACACTATCTTAAGGGGTTGGACTAATCGTTTATTGATAGTCACGGCTCGCCTGGTCCACTCAGAAGTTCTCAGCCCAGACCTTCCCAATGTGATAATTTGGCGGTGTCCGTTAGCATCTTCCACTACGAGCCATATCGAAATAAGAGGGTATGCTCCCATAGGCTTTGTATACATACCTATCTCTGTTGCACCCGCCGGAAGAAGTATGAGATCGTCAGGCTCTCCGGGGCTAAGCGTTTGAAGTGTACGATCCATGGGTTTGCTTGAGAAATCCGGTCGGGTCCAGGGAGAAAAATCTCCAACTTCAACCGCCAATAAATGGAAAGGGAATGCGCCTGATCCACTGCCAACTGTCCCCGCCCCTCTTAGCGCAGACGTGAAACTCGAAACCCCCTCCACCTGAACGTATTGAGCCTCTAATTCCTCTATTGAATCAACGTTTAATAGGAACCCGCCCCATGTCTCCTCTATCCTGACGTCCTCAGCAACACGATACTTGATTCTGTCTTTATGACTCCTCTCCAATGTCGCACCTAAGGTAGTCGACAGAACAGCAACTCCGCTGGCCAAAACCAACAACAAAACCAACCAGCTGTATTGAAGTGGGTTTCTTGACATGTGCCAGAGTGTTAATACAATCCAAGCCGGGGTGAATCGTGCTAAATACCTGAGTAAAAGAAAGAATATGATTCCGGGCACGACGATTGAAGCGCCCCAAAGTCCATTTAACGCAACCGACGGCATATCGTTGGGAAGATACATCCAAAGGAACCCTACTCCTGAAGCCATTAAGACCATCGCTAAAAAATTCAAGTTTTTATTAGAAGTCTTTCTGACAAGATATAGTCCTGAAGCGAATATTGCCGACAGTATGAATGGGGTGAGCCACTTTCCCATATCGTCGTTCAAAATTCCCCAAGCACTAAATCCCAGAAGTACCAGTACAGATACAAATCCTATTAGACTAACAAGTGCATGAGATTCTCCGGCCAGATACCTAACAAGCAATGGGAAAGCCCGGAAGAAGAGCATTGCGACAGCAACTAGGAGTAACACGGGAGCTACGAGAAGTGCTTCATTAACACCTTCCTGCCCGAAAAGGCCGCCAGAAGATATTTGACCTCGAGCTTTCATTTCCCAATAAAGAATCCCGACTACAGCAAGAAACAAAATGTCAAGATAATACCTTTGAATAAAAGGGACTGTCGGTGGTCTTGATGTCGAAATTCGCCGAGCTATCAAGCTTGTTCTTGAGCTTAATACTACAGGCGTTACGAACACCAAAAGGCAGAGCACTCCAGCACCGGCGGCTACAAAAAAGGGCACGGGGGCGATTCGGACGGGAAGCATCCCTCCATCGCCGATATTGTCAAAATAGGGAAGATATCCCAACGTCGCGATTAGACCCATAGCAATGAATGGTGCAGAGGCCGAAGCAATAGCCGTTAGTAATAGACCCTCTATCGAGTACTGGCCCAGGAGACCCAAAGTAGATGTTCCTCTGCTTTTCAACAATGAAATATCTGACTCCCTACCCGGTATTAGGTAATTCGTCAGCATAAACAAAAAATATATCAGTGAGACTGATAACACCGCCATGAGAAGTAATAATGGGGCGCTGGAAAGAAAGTTTTGCCTTCCGAATTGGCGAAGAATCATTTGTATACCTGATCTAAGTTCTGAGCCAGGTAATTCCTTACCAATTTTCTCACCAAGGGAATCTATGGCAGCTTCAATCTCCGGTCTAGACCATTCCTTAAATTTTTCAAGGTCAACATGGCTAAACCATGTAGCGCTTGAAACCGAGCCAGCGTGGGCCAGTCCGATACCCTGAGTCAAAGGCTTTTCCTGGATAAACATAGCCAAATATGGTGGAAGATCCTCAGGTCTAGTGACGGTGTCATCTTCTGAAGGAGGGAAGGGATAAGTGAAACTTTTACTGTCGCCCTTCCAGATGGCATCTGTTTCATCAGTCGGCTTGAATATACCCACAACCCTGACACCAATGTGGACCATACTATCCATTGAGGGTGTCGCAACAATTACATCACCAACCTCTATTGAGAAATAATCGGCTAGTTCAGTATCGATGGAAGCCTCTACCATGGGGCCATCTACGAATCTAAGGAGTTCATAGCTGGGGGGGGCTCCCTCTACATATATGACATGATCGTCAAGTGAAGTCAGGTGCTGAAAGAAACCGTCATGCAAGATTCCGTTCTCTTCAGCACTGTCAGCGTTGCATAATGAAGACGTTTCAACTACTGCCAGACATTTAGACGGAAAATCATCCGATGCTCCATCCACTGGGGTAGGTGAGTCGTTGGAAGGAAGGAGGGTTTTCGTCGCCGATAGCGAGAAAGAAAAAATAGAGGTTTTAATATGCCGTTGGGTGACAGTAACCACGGTACCGAAAGTTGGACCTAAAGAATCTGACACAGCAGAATCTGCTTCATTGATCCTTTCGGAATCGAGTGGTAAGAACGGGAGGGAGATATTCAGATCGAGATGCGATAGGGAATTTTTTTCTACTGCTGATTCGATGGCTCCCTGGATGCTTTGTTTCTCTAAAGTTGCGAGATAGATAGGCATTCCAGAAATGAGAGTAATCGCAACCAACATTCCTGAGAATATGGCAACGATCAACCTCAGATCGCTCCGTATTCGCCCGAATACAAGCCTAATTATTGATACTGAGTTGGTAGAGTTCAATGCGGCATTCTTTGCAATGCAAACAAAGCAGGGAACTTGAGCTTCAGATCACTAACTATCGATTCTGCGGTGGACCATCCACCTCCTCCTGGCCGATATACCTCGATGGAGTCAACCGGATTCAGTCCAAATCCGCCAGTTACATAGACCTCACCTGATTTCAACTGAACAGTCGAATGATCCATTCTAGCGTCCTTCATACTTCCAGCAGAATTCCATAAGCCGGTGTCGAAATCAAAGATTTCTGCAGTAGCTAAGGGCGTATCAAAGTCAACCGCACCTCCGATTATGAGAGCAGTGCCGTTCGAAAGAAGAAGAGCAGAATGTGCTGACCTTGGCGATTCCATGCTGCCAACAGTGGTCCATTTCCCAGAAGTGGCTTCAAACACCTCTGAGTGAGGGAGAGGGCGCCCATCTAGACCATATCCCCCCACAGCGAGGACGATTCCATCTTCATTCATTACCAACTTGTGCCCATCCCGGGGAAACTTCATAGAGGAGCTCAATTTGATGTCTTGGGTAGCAGGGTCATAAATTTCGGATGAGCCAATCGCTGTACCTTCTAAGCTTACGCCGCCGGTAATAAGCACTGTGCCGTCCTGAAGTAAGATGCTCGCGTGACCCCATCGAGCATTCACGAGCTCCGGACCCTTTTCCCACTCTCCCGTGTCAGGCTTAAATAAGCCGGTGGTGGTAACCGGACCTGTGCCATCCCATCCACCGGTCACCAGTACAATACCGCTTTCTAATAAAACACCACTTGCCAATTCCACAGCTACTGTCATCGAGTCTGTTAAATGCCATTTGTTAGATTTCGCATCGAATATTTCAGACGTAGCGGTCCTGGAAGATAATCCTGTATTTCCTCCAGCCACCAATACTCGATCATCGAGTAATTTCACCGTGACGTGGGAGAATCTACCTTGATTCAACATACCTGTACTACCAGATCGCTGTTTATCAGAACTTAGCAGAACGGAATTTGTAAGAAGTTCTCCCTTTATACCTTTACCCCCTGCGATGAGTATCGATTGATCTGACATAACTGTCATGGAATGCCCCCAGCGAGCAGTCGATATGGCACCGCGGGAAGTCCATGATCCAGATGAAGGGTTATACAGTTCCACACGAGTCAAACTGGTAAATAGTCCCCCTCTACCGCCAACCACTAGCAAATTCCCATCAGGGAGTACTGTTGCGGTATGCCCCTGTCGTGGACCAGCTAATTTGTCTGTTCTACTCCACGATTCGCCTTTGCCAGAGAACGGGTCAAATATCTCGGTGGTCGCAACTGGCACATATGTATAACCGCCAGAAACCACAACCCTACCGTCCGTTAGGAGCGATGCCGTATGGTCTCGTCGTTCTCCAAACGTCTCGCCTGCTCTTGACCATGTTCCGGTAGTGGGATCGTATATCTCTGACAGAAAAACTCCCGTAGTACCATTCTGGCCACCCACGATAAGAATTTTGCCACTGAGCATCCTTGTCGCCGTATGACCCCATCTCGGCATTAGCATTGGAGCTATTGGATTCCATTTTTCTGTTATTGGATCGAACAACTCCGCACTTCCCAGAGACTCACCATTTAACCGTCCTCCAGTTGCAAGCACAGAACCATCCTGCAATAGTGTCGTCGTATGGCCCCATCTCGGCTCCGTAAGTTCCCCGGAGTGATTCCATGGTTCACTGTCGCCGAGAGAGTAGATCTCGGTTGAGACCGTTGGGATTTCACTTACTCGACCTCCGACTACAAGGACCCTGCCATCATGAAGCACCACACTCCCGTGCCCTGTACGCGCCTCATTCAAAGGGGAAGATTCTTTCCAAATGTCAGTTATGGGATCATATAAGTAGGACATCGCTGAAACACCGGATTCATCTTCTCCTCCTGACAGCAATATTAGTTCGCCCGCGATGACAACCGACGAATGCCCAGATCTAGCAGATGGAATCTCAGACCCGAGTCTCCATCTGCCATATTCAGGAAGATAAATCTCAACCGCGCTAACGAATCCTGAATTGCTTTTTCCACCTATCACAATTACGCGGTGACCTTGATGGGTTTCAACAAGGGAAGCTGTGTGTCCAGTGCGAGATTTTTCAATGCTACCCGGGGCCGAAGGGGAGCCCGCCAACCCAAATTCATTTTTGCTTGGCTTAGATAAGTAAGATTGAGATACTGGCTCTGTGAGAGCTTCTCTTTGGATCCCGCACCCTGAAATAGAACCAGCTAGTATCGTCAGTACAGCTGTGACCAGAATTGACGTATGAATATGTTTGAAAAAGTTCGCTGGCAGCGCGTACAGTCCTTTCGATGGAGATCTTGGGGTTAATCTTGATAGTGGAGTTTACCATTTTGCCCCCTTCTTTCTTTCACAATCTCAGGCATACTCACTGCATCACATATCGCAAAGTCGCCATTTGATCAA
>ERZ651768.1282-NODE-1282-length-18511-cov-13.612889_pt1 | contig 18511 bp, 12 predicted proteins | sample MGYA00514754_ERZ651768 | MGnify/ENA metagenome assembly ERZ651768
AAACATTTGTCACAAGAAAAATAACCCGCGCCGCAGCACGCATATCACAAGGCGTGCAGGAAAGACTTTACCTGGGGAACCTCGATTCCAAGCGTGACTGGGGTCATGCAAATGATTATATAGAAGGTATGTGGAGAATTTTGCAGCACGACAAACCGGAAGATTTTGTGCTGGCAACAGGAATAAGCACTTCAATCCGGGATTTTACCACACAGGCATTTTCCGAAGCTGGTATTTCCCTGGAATGGTCCGGAAGTGGTGTGGACGAGGTTGGTAAAAATTCCCAGACGGGGAAATTACTTGTATCAGTTGATCCGACTTACTTCCGTCCTACTGAAGTGGATCTGCTTGTAGGAGATGCAACCAAAGCCAAAGAAAAACTTGGATGGAGCCCAACCTGTGATTTAAAGCAATTGATAAGTGAAATGATCTCTTCAGATCTTGAAGAAGCAAGAAAAGAACGACATCTGCAGTCTGGTGGTTTTCAAGCAAACAACACGAATGGGGATTGATTTATTTATAATTTTTTAGTTATTAATTTAATTATCTGGAAGTAATATGATTTTCTTGCTGCCCTTGAAATTTGCAGGCGAGTTTTCAAGATATCAATGTGTTACCTGATTTATTCCTTAGCGAAACTATACCAGGCTTTAATAAGTTGAACGTCCACCGCTGAGATCGAATACCCCTCCAGACTCATGACTCAATATTTTAATTCAAGAGATGTGAAAAATGTCAATTATTTATCTACTGGATCGCTGTTGGATCAGGCAAAAGAATTAAAAAGTTTCAGGTAAATCTAAGCAATTAACTACTGCTGGGATTTAAAACGCACTACATTCAAAGGCTCAATACTTGAAAATTCTATTGCAGAATTAGAGGTGTCTGAACCTTTAGGCCAAGAAAAACGAAGAAGGCGGCTTGGCCTTGATTTTTGTACAGGAGTATTATTCAAAGATCGCATCTGTTGTGTTGGAACTTCAATCACATTTCCATCAAATGCTAGTACTTCCAGAGTGTTATCCTGGTCAAACGTGTTTTGAGTCTGCATGATAAAAGACTTTCCCTTTTGCACTTCCAGCACTATTCCTGCAATCTCATATCCTGAATTGCCTCCATTCCTCTCTCCACGATAAATACTATCCAAACCAGCCTGTTTTTGCAGCGAAGCTTCGGTGTAGCCCCTGTGCGGGATTTTTTCCAGTATTTCGGATAACTCAATTAATTTTTCATTCCATTTTTCTCTCGATGTTGAGCTGCACCATTTAAGTGCCTGGGAATAGGCACTCGTGGTAGTTGCTGCATAAAGAGCGCTTTTCATGCGTCCCTCCACTTTAATGCAGTCAACTCCATTTTCAATATACTTTGGCAATAGTCTCATGCCGCGCAGATCTTTTGAACTCAGTAACGAAGCAGAATGGTTTTCCCTAATATTTTCATTGGTTTTTTTGTTTTCCGAATCAGTAAAGATGGATTCTGCAAAATTTTCAGAATTAATATTTTTTTTAACAATACTATCCTGAATCGCGGAATAGTAAAATCGGCAGCTCTGGACACAGCCTCCACGGTTACTGTCTCGTCCGGAGGTATAATTTGAGATTGTGCAGTTTCCGGAATATGCCGTGCACATAGCTCCATGAACGAAAAGTTCCACCTCAATTCCTGTTGCCTTTCGTATCCTTCCTGCTTCTTCAAGCGAAACTTCACGTCCCAGTACCAGCCTTTTTGCGCCCAATCGTTTCCAGGCTTTAGCAGCATGAATATTAAGGCATGAGGCCTGAGTTGACAAATGTACCGGCAGTTTAGAATGCTGCTGAACAACAGTCATCACACCAAGATCTGAAACAATAACTGCATCAACCTTGCTTTGCTCCAGGAAACTCACATAGTCAGGAAGCTCTTCCAGTTCCTTGTCATGTAAAAATGCGTTCAGGGTAACGTAAGATTTACAGTTATTTTGATGAGCGAACTGTATCCCCTCACACAATTCAGTATCTGAAAAATTATCTGAGGCACCGCGTAGACCATATTTTGGTCCGGCCAGATAAACCGCGTCTGCGCCATACAAAACGGCAATTTTTAATTTATTTAAGTTTCCTGCCGGTGCAAGCAGTTCCATCTTTTGAAATTTATTTCAGTTTAGATTTTCATTGATGCAGTCATACAATGTCTGCAATTAAATCTTAATCCTCCTAATAGCATTGCCGGACTTGTACCGATATGCTATGCTAAATCAGAATCTGACACGAACAAAACGCATATATTATCCCTTTACTTGCCAGAGTGTCGGGGATATGGCTTGTAATCATCTCTATACATGGAAATTGGTTAAAGTGAAAACAACATTTTAAACAAAATCCCTTTTTCAAGACTCTATTCTAACCTGTCTCCTGATGAAAATATAAACAACTAGAACCTGCTTCCTAACATCATTACTAACACAAATCTATCTTTGATACAGCATTTAAAGCATTATACCTAGTTTTTCCTGAATCAGTATTCTGGCGTTCCCAAGGTACCGCGGCCCTGTTTGTCCGATCACTGCGGCGGCCAGAGTGGCCCCAATTCTTCCGCTGTCCAGCGGAGACAAATCATGTGTCATTCCATACAGAAAACCTGCTGCGAACGCATCTCCTGCACCGGTTGTGTCTTCAACCCTTACAGGTAATGGATCAATATAACAAGTTTCTCCCTGATGTGAAATCAGTGCCCCGTATGCTCCTATAGTTAAAGCTGCTGTTTCTGTCCAATCAGACAAAGTTTCAGCAGCTTGCTGTGTAATTTCAGTATCAAGCAGAGTAAATGCTTCTTCCTGATTACAAAAAACCATGCTGGCATATCCCTTAAGCAGATTAATAAAATCTTCCTTATGACGTGTAACGCAAAATGGATCTGAAAGACTTAATGCGACTTTAACCTCACGTTTTTTAGCTTCATCAAGCGCATTAAGAACAGCTTTTTTCTGAGACTCTGTATCCCACAAATATCCAGTAAGATAGAGATATTTTGATGATTGAATAACATCCGGATCAATATCCGGATTCATCAGTTCCTGGCTCATTCCAAGAAAAGTATTCATCGTTCTGGCACCGTCTTCACTGACAAGAATCAAGCTGCTGCCTGTGGCGCCTTCTCCTTCGGCAAGACAATCACAAACCCCGAGGGCCTCAAGTTTTTCACGATAAAGTTTTCCGTGCTCATCCCTGCCTATTTTACCGCTAAATGCACTTCTTCCACCAAGCTGAGATATTCCAATCATCGAATTCGCCCCTGATCCCCCCGCTGCTACTTCTAAAGAAATTTTTTCTTCAGCCAGAGCCAACAACAGTTCCTGCTGCTGCTCACGCGTAACGAGATGCATGACATTCTTTTGAATTCCGAGTTTTTTCAGGAATGAATCTGGCACATGACTCAGCAAATCTACCAATGGATTGCAGACGCCATATACATCAAACTTTTGCATATTTGATGAAATAAAAGAAAGTGACAGGATGGGTACTGAAAAATCAGCTTGCTTTCACTTGAGGAAGATTGCTTGAGGGATTCCTGGTCATCTTGGGCTTGCCCTTCTGCAGAATGGTTTCTTTGTTAATTTCAACTTCGCTTATGTCCGGGTCAGAGGGTATCTGATACATCAGGTCCAGCATCGCGTTTTCAATAATTGAGCGCAAACCCCGTGCACCTGTTTTACGCTTAATTGCCTCCTTTGCAAGGGTACGTACAGCATCTTTTTTGAAAGTAAGCTTGACATTCTCAAGTTCAAACATTTTTTCATACTGACGTATCAGCGCATTTTTTGGCTCATTTAAAATCTGCACCAGATGATCAACTTCCAGGTCATGCAGAGTTGCAACCACCGGAAGCCTTCCGATAAATTCCGGAATCAAGCCATATTTGAGCAAGTCTTCTGGTTCAAGATGTGACAAAATTTCAAGACTACGCGTTTTCTTGTTCACATCAGCTCCAAAACCAATAGCGTTGCGGCCAATACGTCTTTTAATTATATCATCAAGGGCTGTAAATGCTCCCCCACAGATAAATAGCACATTTTCCGTATTTACCTGCATAGTTTCCTGATGAGGGTGCTTGCGTCCGCCTTGCGGAGGAATGCTGGCAATTGTGCCTTCAATTATTTTCAGTAAAGCCTGCTGCACTCCTTCACCGGAAACATCACGCGTAATAGATACGTTTTCACTTTTTCTGGTAATCTTATCAATCTCGTCAATATAAATTATTCCCTGCTCAGCACGGGAGATATCATAATCTGCTGCCTGCAATAGTTTCAGCACAATATTCTCAACATCCTCGCCAACATATCCCGCCTCAGTCAGTGAGGTAGCATCTGCCACGGCAAAAGGAACATTTAGTATTCGTGCCAGGGTCTGAGCCAAAAGTGTCTTACCGGTACCTGTAGGGCCAATAAGCAGAATATTGCTTTTTTGCAGTTCAACTTCAGAATTATCATAATTTGCATTAATCCTTTTGTAATGATTGTGAACAGCCACAGCAAGCACTTTTTTGGATTGCTCCTGTCCAACCACATATTTGTCAAGAACTTCCTTTATTTCTGCTGGTTTAAGCAGTTCCTGCTGTAATTGGTCCGGATGTTCATTCTGGTATTCTTCTTCCATGATTTCATTGCAGAGGTCAATGCATTCGTCGCAAATATACACTGTAGGACCTGCAATTATTTTCTTAACCTCTTCCTGTGTTTTTCCACAGAATGAACAACGCAGAAGTGTTTCTTTGATGCTGTTCATATCCTATATCCTTTCATACAGCTTTTAATTTCCTGTTTTGCATAACCTGGTCTATAATGCCATATTCCTTGGCTTCCTGACTTGAAAAATAGAAATCACGCTGTGTATCTTCAGCAATCTGCTCTATTTTACGTCCAGTATGACGTGCCAGAACTTCGTTTAAAATATCCGTCATCCTGATAATTTCTTTGGCCTGAATATCTATATCCTCTGCCTGTCCGGAAAAACCTCCCATCATTTGATGAATCATGATTCTGGCATGTGGCAGTGCCTGTCTTTTACCCTCTGCACCTGCGGCTAAAAGAACAGCTCCCATGCTTGTTGCCTGACCAATGCAAATGGTCTGCACATCCGGCTTCAGATACTGAATTGTATCATAAATCGCCATTCCGGAAGTAACTAATCCACCCGGACAATTCAAATAAAGTGAAATATCACTTTCCGGATCTTCTGCTTCTAAAAAAAGAAGTTGCGCAATCATCACGTTGGCTACATTATCGTCAACAGGTGAACCTAGAAAAATAATACGGTCCTTGAGAAGACGGGAATATATATCGTAGGCACGTTCACCACGACTGTTCTGCTCTACGACCATTGGAATAAGAGACATGAAAATCTTCTATTTTGTTGATAATTAACGTTAATCAGGAATGATCATGATCACAGTGTTCATCATGGACATGATCTTCTGCAGTGGTGGGTGCGTCCTCTACCGGGTCTCCAAATACTCTTGCCACAATCCTGTCAAGAGTAGCATCTCCCTGTTTACGTATAAAGATACGCTGATACATGTTCCGTCCAAAAGGTGATTGTATCAACTCGTCAGGATTCTGACCTGTGATTTGTGCCAGATTGAAAAATTCTCCTGCAGCTTCTTTTTCATCAAACTTTAATTTTTCATGCTCTCTGATTGAATCCAGAATAAATTTCATTCTCAAATCCATCCTTGCATTTTCGTAACCTTCCTGTCGTTTTTTTTCTATTTCTGCTTCAGTAATTTCTTTTTTTGCTGATGCCTCCTCCAGTTCTGTATCAACACGTTCCTTACCTAATTTAATTAATTCTTCGGGTAATACAAAATCATCATATAAACCAGTCAGCTGTGACCCAACCTGCATACGGTACTCACTTTGAAGTTCTGCTTTTTTTCGGGATTCTATGTTTTCTGCAATTTTTTCTTTAAGTTCTTTTTCATTTGCAACACCGAATTTCTTTAAAAAGTCTTCATCCATTTCTGGTCTTTTAGCTGTGGATATCCCTGTCAATTTAATCCTGAAATCAGCTTTTTTCCCTTCATTTTCATCAAAATGCTCAGATAATTCAATAACTGCTTCTTTTTCTTCACCACTGCCCATTCCGATCAGTGCAGCATGAAACTCCTTATATTCTGTGCCGCCAATCTTGAACTGCAATTCTTTGGCTATTGAACCCGTAAATTCTTTACCCTCAATTGTACCGCTGTAATCAATCAACACCCAGTCCTCGTTTTCCACTTTGATATCGTTTCCGGATTTAGGTTCAAGATATTCTTCACGCTGCATCATCAATTCCAATTCATCATCAATTTCATCAGCTTTTACTTCCTCAAGTTCCTTACGTGTAAGCAGAATTTTTCCGTAATCAAGCTGTGGAAGTTTCGGAGCTATTTCAAAATGCAGAGTTGCTGAAAGAGGTGACTTGCGGTCAAAGTCCATTTGCTGGATTACGGGTACTGTGACCGGCTTCAAAGAGTGATTTTCCAATGCACTCTCCATAAATGCAGGAATGACACGGTCAACTGCTTCTTGCTGCATTGCGGACTTAAAGCGTTTGTCCAGCCAACCTTTAGGGTACTTACCTGGTCGAAAACCGTTGAGGCGAGTTTTTTTCAGTTCTTTATAGACGGCGTCATAGGTGGGTTTGATTTCTTTAAGGGGAATTTCGAGAGCAATCGAATACTTCAGGTCCCCCAGTTCCTCAACGCTGGATTCCATGAATGTTTTTTAAAATGAAAAAAACCAGTTTAAACAATATTTGTTTTCAATAAATTTGAACCTTATTTAACTATATTTACGTTAAAAATCACAAGACATTTGTGCCTTGTTCTATTATTGATATGCACAGTTAAAATTATATTGTAATTTTATCTTTATAATTATCAGACATTTACAACTACATGGTGCATCCCCCAAAAACAAAGTCGTCATAATTAGTTTCTTAACCATGTTTCCAGTCGCGGAAGCAACATTGCTGCTGTTGGAACTTCTCTGAACAGAAATCCAAAACGAGAAAAATAGGAAGAACTCTCCAATTTATTTGCTACATCTTTATTTTTGAGTAAACTGCGGTTTATACCTATCAGCAAAGGAGCCTCTTTTTGTACATCAAGCTGGGACAGCCGATTAAGAAGAGGCGCAGAATGCCAGTTGTGGAAAAGCTCCAGTGGCACTTTTTTTCCTGAAATGTGTTTCAAAAGATAATCGGGGAAACATATATTTTCACCGGACAGGGGCACAAAATCATTTGAAGTAGACAGTATCCAATCAGGTAATTTCTTGGCAAGCTGCTGACTCAATTTCTGAATTTCTTCAGGCACATAAGCCAGAAATTGTCTTAAGTGCGAACGAATCCCACAAGACTGATCAAGTTGCAAAATGTATGTCCTGTTTTTATGTATTCTGACAGTAGCATCTAGTTCCCATTCTGGCTGATGTAATACAGCAGGGAAAAAATTAGCCAGATTCAATCCGTATTTTTGTGTCTGCAAAAACAGACTTAACGGTCCGTCAATCTCCATGACAAGTGATTCCCGTTTTTTATGATCAAAACTGATCTTTGCCAGCAATTTGTTGAAACGTAAATATTTAAGCAATTGTCTCATACTGGCAGCACTACTGTCAGGCAGTTTTACTGTAATGCTTTCACTGCGCAGCAACAAGCCCTGCACCTGAGCACAATTGTAGCGATGAAGCAGTCCTTCTCCGGTTATTTTACGAAACTTCAGCACTTGCTGGAAAGGAGGCAAATCTGCATAAAGTTGTTGACTCAAATTTTCTGCTTTGATGCCAATTAAGCCGGCCAAGGTTTTTCGATATGTTTCCAACCTGTCATTTTCTGAACTATCTGAATCATATGCACCTGATTGTTCATGTTGACGCATTAAGGCAGAGGAATTTCTAAATACTTTTTCTCTCAGTTCAAGCACTTCAGTTTTGGATTCTGTGTCAAACTCTGTACGATCAATTAAAAGTTTTTCTAAACCTCGGCCGACCACAACGCTTACCGGGAATCCTTCAAGAACCTGCTTTGATCGATTCTCAAGAGTTTCACGGTTTTCACCAACACTTCCGGAAAAATGCTCAGTCAATTCGAAAGCAATTTTCAGAAATTTTGGCGCTGTCGGATCAATAAATTTTGGCTGTATTTTGCCACGTTTCGTCCTGAAACAAAGCAGGTCCTTCGTAAGCACGGTGCTGTCTTCTTCTCTGGTTAGTAAAATATTCCCCTGTATCTTTGGAGACAAGTTCATAAAGCAAGGCCTGTTTACCGGGTCGTGCACGTAAAATTCTTCCCAGCCGCTGTACATGCTCCCTTATACTGCCGCTTCCAGAAACAATCACCCCAACAGTCGCTTCAGGAACATCAATTCCTTCATTCAACACTTTTGAAGTAATCAGCACCGGATATTCTCCAGTTCTGAATGCCTTCAAAAAAGCTTCCCGTTCAGGCAGTTTGGTATGATGTGTTAACACCGGCAAATAGAATTTACCGCCAATACGATAGGCCATTTCATTGTCCTGGGTAAAAACAAGCATCCGGTCTCCTTTATGCTTAAGGATCAGTTTCCATAACAGTTCCTCTTTTGCCTCAGAAGCCTGACTGAGCTTTTTTTGCATTAAATATGCTCTGAAAGCCTCCCTTCCTTCCGGGCTTTCACTAGTTCTACGTAAGAAAATAGACCAGCCGTTTGGATGCTTAAAACTGATTCGTGCTTTTCCCAAAAAATCAATGTAACACTTGCGTGAAATTTCATATTGTTCACGATCTTCCGGAAGCATTTCAACCTCTATTGTTTTCACCAGGTATGGAGCCAGAGTTTTTCCACTTAATTCATCTATATGTGTTTCATAACAGAGAGGACCACAAAGCTCATAAAGCACTTTTTCTTTTCCGTCAGACCGTTCAGGAGTTGCAGTCAAACCAAGACGGAAAGGCGCGATAGAACCCATAGCGGTAAACTTGAATTGCTCTCCAGGCAAGTGGTGGCATTCGTCAAAAACCAGCAATCCAAACTGGTCTCCACGATATGGCACATTTAGCAAAGCGGAATCATAGGTAGCCACGGTAATCAACTCGATGTCATTTATTCCACCTCCCAGCAATCCAATTTTTATATCAAAATATTTGTCCAAAACTTCTTTCCATTGCCCCATCAAGTCAATTGTAGGCACATGTATCAAAGTAGGACGTCCTGTTCTGGCAATCAGCATAACAGCAAGAATTGTTTTGCCAGCTCCGGTAGGTAGTGTCACAACTCCACGTTTTTCAGGAATCCAGGCCTCTGCAGCCTCAGTTTGAAAGTAACGTGGAGTTATTTTTTTTTTGAGAGGAAATGTTACAGCAGAAAATTTACGGGCATTGTCATTGTAAGTGATTTTATGTTTACGCAGGTCTGTTACAAGCTTGCGATATTCAGCAGCAGGTGCGCGAAAACAATTAGTGCGTTCATCCCAGCTAAGTCCATTCAAAAACTGCAGTTGATGCTTTTCAGCACCATAAAGCAGGATGGTTCCTTTGTCAAACTGCAGACTGAGATTCATTAAAACAACTTTGATTTAACGTCCCTCAGAGCAGTGCGCAAGCCTTCCTCAATTACAGGATGGTAGAAGGGCATCTCCAGCATTTGCTGAATTGTCATCTTCTGCTGGTGCGCCCACGACATGAGGTGTGCAAGATGTTCAGCATGAGGTCCAATAAATTCACTGCCCAGAAAAAGTCCTGAATTTCGATCAGCGTATACGTGCATCAATCCCTTGTTTTTCAGAATTATTCTGCTTCGTCCCTGTCCTTCAAAAGAGACTTTTCCTGTAACCACATTTTCCTTTCCTTCCAGTTCATTCCAGGAATCACCAACAATTGCTATTTGGGGATCACAAAAAACAACCGTAACAGGAGATCGTCTCAGTCCTGTCTTTATATCAGGGAATCTGCCTGCATTATCACCTGCAATTTCACCTTCATCTGCTGCTTCATGAAGTAAGGGCAGATCATTGTTCACATCTCCCGCAATGAATATGGATGAATTTCCACATTGCATTGTGGCTGAATTAAACAGTGGTACTCCAAGAGAATCTAATTCAAGCTTTGTATTTTCCAAACCTAAATCATTAACATTTGGGAATCTACCCGTTGCTGCGAGCAAAAAATCAAAGAACTCTTCCTTTTCTTCACCATTTTTACAATCCACAAAACAAATTTTCACTTGATCATTTTCAAGCTCCAAACCGAGAATATTAGCTTTCGTATCGAGTGGAAATTCAGCTTTAAATAAATTTTCAGCATAATTTCTAATACCCATATCACTTAGAGGTTTTAACGAACCAGAAAGTCCAAAAATGCGAATACGAACCCCAAGACGATGCAATGCTTGCCCAAGCTCAAGCCCTATCACTCCAGGACCAAAAACAGCCACAGATTCAGGAAGTGTTTCCCAGTCAAAAATATCATCGTTAACTACTAAACGCTCACCAAGACCGTCAAACATCGGCATAAGTTTTGGAGAAGAACCAGTTGCAATCACAACTGATTTTGCTTCAAAAATTTTGTCTTCTGCTTGAATCGTATGATCATCAAGAAAACGAGCATGGGCTCGAAAATGGTGCTTTGGATCAATACTTTCCACACTTTCCAGTACAAATCCAACAAAGCGGTCACGCTCACTACGTACACGTCTCATGACATCGTGGCCATTGATGTTTGGCTTAGATGTATATACTCCAAATTTCGAAGCAGTTTCTATTGAATGGGCTGCCTCCGCAGCTGCTATTAATAGTTTGCTGGGCATACAGCCTACACGGGCACATGTGGTTCCATAAATTCCACCTTCGATAAGCACAATGTTTTCCGTGTGCCTGCGTGCGGCACGAAACGCCGGAAGACCTGCAGAACCGGCCCCTATGACTGCTACATCAACTTTACGAATTGATTGTTGTGAATTATCCATGTATTAAAAAAATTACCATGTTTTTAAATATAATTTATTAGTAGTAACTTAACTGAATAATCACTTTCTTTTCAAGGTGAATCAAAATTCTTCAATACAGTTAATTTTCTATCTGCTTGACTTGTTTTAAAACTGTTTTATTGTTCTAGAACATAAACAAATCTGCATTATCAGCTCAAAAAAATCCTTGAAAAAACTTACTATTTTCAGTCAAAAATTACTTACAGTTTTTTCATTTATTCTGATCCTTTTCTTTTTATTAATTATCCCAAATACAAATCCGCCCCACAATTTTCCTGATGATATTCAGCCAGTTCAAATTCAGAAAAAACTTTTTCCAGCTGCAAAAGACAAAATGATAGACATGGGTTTCCCACCAACAACAGGAAGTCCATTAGAAATCACACAAACCCCAAGGAATTTAAACACTATTCAGCTGGAGAATTCATTAAATTATCTTCATCTGCCTTTTCCAGAAAAATTGAACGCACAGCATCAGATCGATACTATGCAAAAGCTTCTGATTATGTTTATGCAGTTTGAATCAATCAGCAGACTGCGATTTAACAGAGGCACAGGGCGCTTGCTGTCACAATCAGATTTAGAAGATCTGGCCGAACACATTATGAACAGCAGCTGGTATCGTGAATCTCTGTTAAAATATTTCTCAAATCAGGATTATGGATATTCGGAGAAACCACTTATTCGGGTTTTTATTTCAATACAGGCTGCCTCCCATTTTTTTGAAATTCCATACCCTTCTCTTTTCTGTTTGTTTTTTCAGGAATCAAAATTTTTTTCCCTTGCAAACAGTCCCACAGGTGCAAAAGGAATTGGACAACTCACCAGCATTGGATTAAGACAAGTACAGCGCTTACGAAAAAATTCGAAAATGGAACTAAAACTACAAAAAACAGCAGAATACCTGAATCAGGTATACGGAGATCAGCAAATACAAATATGGCTGAACAAACTAGGCCTAAAAACAGACTTTCCTGAAATTTTTCCTGTACCTGATAAAATTAATTTTACCAGGATTTCCTCAGCTTTTATGCGTAAAGTCGGTCAACGACTGGTAGAAGAAGGCCAGTTATACGGCAAAAAAACTAATACATTATGGTATCTCAGTAACAGATTGAGACGAGGCCGCATACTTCCAAATCGTTATGCACACATGCACAAAGTATTTTCTCAGATGATGGAAGAAGATTATACTAGCTCACAAGCAAGTGTTTATAACATTGAAACTAATATTCTTTTGTCAACCATGCTATATAGCCACTATTACCGTTACAGATGGCGTCACGGGAAAAATGCTTATGATATTCCAAAAACAACAAGGGTTATACTGGCTGCGGCCGCATATAATCATGGTCAGACAGGTATCCGAAGGCTATTGTACAATCTCAAACATGAATTCCCGATGCTGGACTTTCAAAATCTTTCTTCAAAACAATTAAGCACATTGTTAACCGCACACAGGCTGAAACATGCACTGAGAAGTTCTATTCACAAGGTCAGGGAAGCTTCCAGGCATATCAGGAAAATTATGGAATGTACAGAAAGACGGACATCTATACTATGATTCTTTCAGCCAGGGAAAAAACTCCATTTAATATTTACACCAACAGTCAAGTAATTTGACAAGTCATCTAAAATGAATTTGATTGATCTTGTAATATATCAGGGCTTTATCAGTTTTCCCTCAATTCGAGATGACACGCCAAAATCTAAAATATCAGTATCTCAAACAAAAAATTGTTACAATCTAGTATTTACAAATAACCAGCAGCCTGCATTTGAAACAAATCCGCATATTGCCCTCCTTCAGCCAATAATTCCTCATGTGTTCCATGTTCCAGTAACCTGCCTTGATGCAATACGACAATTCTGTCTGCCATTCGTACTGTAGAAAAACGATGAGATATCAGTACAGCACATTTATCAAAAGTTAATTCAACAAAACGTTTGAAAACTTCATGTTCAGCACGTGCGTCCAACGAAGCAGTAGGTTCATCCAAAATCAACATTTGAGCATCACGCATATAAGCGCGTGCTATTGCAATTTTCTGCCATTCTCCTCCGGATAGATTAGTACCCCGCTTGAACCACCGTCCTATTCTCTGCTGATAACGGTCAGGAAGTTTTTCAATTACACTATCAGCCAGACTTAGACTGGCAGACTCTTTAATTCTATTCTCGTTGTTCAATTCAGATATACGTCCCACGGCAATATTTTCTGATGCTGTAAGATGGTATTTCACATAATCTTGAAAAATAACTCCAACCGCATCACGCAAGCCCTCAAGATCATAATCACGCAAGTCTTTTCCTTCCAGTAAAATCCTTCCTTCTGTTGGATCGTATAATCGTGTCAGCAATTTGACAAGTGTGGTTTTTCCCGCACCATTTTCGCCAACTAGAGCAACTTTTTCACCTGGCCGCAAAGTGAAAGAGATATCACGCAGGACCCACTGCTCTGACTGCGGATAACGAAAACCCACATCTTCAAAAGTAAATCCTTCTCTAATAGTCCTTGGAAATGGGAGTGAGTTTTCGTTTGTGCTGATATTTGGTTTCATCTCCAGGAAATCAAACAGGTCACGCAAGTAAAGTGCGCTGTCCGCAATGCTGGAAAAACGAATAAGAATTGCTTCCATCAAAGACCGTAAACGTAAAAAAGAGCCGGAAAGAAACGTCAGGTCACCCAGTGTTAATTCTCCATATACTGTTCGATAAATGATAACAGCATAGGCTGTGTAATAACCCAAACTGCCTACAGTCGAAAGCAAACCTCCCCAGGCAGCTCTGCGTACAGAAAGATTTTTATTCGCTTGATAATACTCTCCTGCAAGTTTTCGGTAGCGACTGCCGAAAAAATCAGATAGGCCGAATATTTTAACTTCTTTGGCAGTTTCATCACTTGCTCCAGCAAATCGCAAATAATCGAGTTCTCTACGTTCTTCTGTCCAGCCATACATCAGAGAATAACTTTGATTGTTGAAATGCGTTTCCCCTAGAAATGCCGGTACGAGTGTGATTGCCAGCAACAGCAACAGCCAGGCATTGAAGGTAATCAATGCTGCTGCCAAAAAAAATACGGTTATGCATTCCTGAAGCTGTGTCAAAGCCTGAGACATCAATAATATTCTGCTTGAGGCCTGGCGACGGGCACGTTCAAGTTTGTCATAAAACTCAGAATCTTCGAAGCATTCAAGGTCAAGTTTTGCAGATTGATTCATCAAACGAATAGAAATATCGTGTGATACCAAATCACCCAGCAGGCTGTCCACTAAAGCAATGCCTCGTCCAAGCAAATCCGAAAAAACGGCAAAACCAAGCTCCGCCAGAACAAGTATAGTCAGAATTGACATGTCAGGGTTTTCTACACGAACTCCACTGCCTACACCTGATATCAGTACAATTTCATCAATTATCAGTTTAGCTAAATAAAGCATTATTAACGGTAAAGAGGCACGGACGACACGCAGCAGCATATTTAATGTCGTTAACCACTGGTTACAATTCCAGATAAGCCTGAAAAATTCAGGCAGATTTCTTAGTGTTCCCAGTCGTTCCCGAAAGTCTAAATCAGGAACTGATCCATGAGGACCTGAAGATCTTTTTCGCGTTTTTTTCATTTACAAAGAATATTATTAAGTACGGACTATCTCCCTCTGAGAGAAAGTCGGAGTTATGTGAAAAATTATATAAATTCTCTATGATTCAAGTTATTTGCTGCACCTCGACCTGAATTTCAAAGGAAAAGGTCAGAACAGAATCAACCGATCTGTAAAAATCCAGCATGATCATGAGCTAGAGTTAATGCTGGATTACATTTACCCTGTTTCAAGAGCAAACTAAGCAAATCAAATTCTGTTTGAAATAATTACTTTTTGAGTTTATTGATTAATTTATTATAACTGCTGGTCCCAAATATAGACAAATTTTTCAAATATCCTTTTTACGTCCTTCAAATCCCGTCAAGTATCATCTTGTTCAGTCATGGCCTGTTCAAATTGAAATTGCAACTGGCCATAATTAACTTCTAATATGATGAAGTAAATTTATAGACATTTCTATAACGCTGCTAGATTTTATTATGAAACAAACTGACAAAATTGCGACATTCGATTGGGCTGACCCTATGTTTTTCAATGAACAATTGAGTGAAGAAGAACGATTGATAAGAGATACAGCCCGTGATTACTGCCAGGAAAAATTAATGCCCAGAGTTTTGGAAGCAAATCGCAATGAGAAATATGACCGTGAAATAATGAACGAATTTGCTGAAATGGGATTTCTTGGGTCTACAATTCCTGAAGAATACGGGGGAATTGGAGCAAATTATGTTTCTTACGGCTTAATAGCCCGCGAGATTGAAAGGGTGGATTCGGGTTACCGTTCAGCAATGAGTGTACAATCCAGCCTGGTAATGTATCCAATTTACGCTTACGGCACGGAAGAACAGCGCAAAAACTACCTGCCGAAACTGGCAAAAGCAGAGTTGATTGGATGTTTCGGACTTACTGAACCAAATCATGGTTCCGACCCTGGAAGCATGGAAACACGTGCCAGAAAAACAGATGGTGGATTCAGGCTGACAGGCAACAAAATGTGGATTTCGAACTCACCCGTTGCCGATATTTTCGTAGTCTGGGCAAAAAATGATGATGGAATAATAAGAGGCTATATCCTGGAAAAAAACATGGAAGGCTTAAGTACCCCGAAAATTGGGGGTAAAATGTCTCTGCGTACATCAGTAACCGGGGAGATCGTTATGGATAATGTTTTTGTTTCTGCAGAAAATGAATTACCCAACGTTTCCGGATTAAAAGGCCCCTTCGGCTGCCTGAACCGTGCCCGTTTCGGCATTGCATGGGGCACGCTCGGTGCTGCCGAATTCTGCTGGAAGCAGGCCCGTCAATACACTTTGGACCGTATTCAGTTTGGCCGACCCCTGGCGGCAAATCAACTGATACAAAAGAAACTGGCAGATATGCAGACTGAAATTGCGCTTGGGATGCAGGGTGTTCTCCAAATGGGACGTTTGATGGATAATGATAAATGTTCTCCGGAATTAATTTCTCTGATGAAACGCAACAATTGCGGTAAAGCCCTTGATATTGCCCGTGCAGCCCGTGATATGCATGGTGCAAATGGAATTTCTGATGAGTTTCATGTTATGCGCCACATGATGAATTTAGAGACAGTCAATACTTACGAAGGTACTCACGATATTCACGCACTTATATTAGGACGCGCCCAGACTGGAATCCAGGCATTTTCCTAAACTTCCTGATAACAATTGAATATGCTGGTTCAAGCAGAATCTCTCAAAAGAATAGTCTCAGCGATACTTGAAAAAGGAGGAAGCAGCAATAATGAAAGTCAAGTCGTGGCTGATCATTTGGTGCGTGCAAATCTGGCAGGCCATGACAGTCACGGTGTGGGTATGCTTCCGTTTTATGTCAAGATGCTTAAGTCCGAACTGCTTTTCCCAAACCAGGAGCCTCAAATGGAAAAAACTAATGGCTCAATAATGATGTTTGACGGGAAACGCGGTTATGGACAAGCCGTAGGTAAAACGGCAATGGAGCAGGCCATTGAAAAATGCCGAGAAACCGGTTTGGTTTTGATGACCCTGCGTAATTCTCACCACCTTGGACGAATAGGCACATATGGAGAACAAAGCATTGAGGCTGGAATGGTGTCAATGCATTTTGTCAATGTGACAGATCATTTTCCACTCGTAGCGCCATATAGAGGTTCAGACGCACGTTTTTCAACAAATCCAATCTGTCTGGCCATGCCTGGAACCAAAAAGCAATCTCCAGTTTTGCTGGACATGGCTACCAGCAGGATTGCCTTGGGTAAAGCAAGAGTTGCAATAAATAAGAACGAAACTCTTGAAGACGGACTTGTTGTAGACCACAAAGGACAGCCAAGCAATAACCCCGGGGTAATGGCCGGTTACCTGTATCCTGAAAGGGAGGACAATCCTCCTCTCGGAGCACTGACTCCATTAGGTGAATACAAAGGATACGGACTTGCACTGTTTTGTGAATTATTTGGCGGGGTACTAAGTGGTGGGGGGACCATACAACCTGGTAATAAACGCCATGACAGTATCATCAACAACATGTTCACTTTGCTGATTAATCCTGTAAAATTAGTGGATATTCCCTGGATGCATCATGAAATTGAGGAAATAACTTCATTCTGCAAAAAATCTCCACCGGCAAATCCGGAAGAACCGGTCCTAATTGCAGGAGATCCTGAACGATTTTACGAAACAGAACGCAAAGAAAACGGTATCCCTATTGATAAAACTACCTGGGAACAGATTCTTGAAGGGGGCGAAACACTTGGATTATCCCGTATCGAAATTGAAAAAATGATCTGAAAAGCATGAAAAAATAAGCTGGGAACCCGTTAAATTAAAGCAAACAGGATCATATAAGATGAACTCACCTCATCGAACAAAAACAATATCTCTCCAGAATAAAGTCCGTATAGTCTCCGCAACAAGTTTGTTTGACGGTCACGATGCAGCAATTAACATAATGCGCCGCATCATTCAGTCTCAAGGAGCGGAAGTAATTCATCTTGGCCATGATCGTGGTGTCGAAGAAATAGTTGATGTAGCAATACAGGAAGATGTGCAAGGGATTGCAGTCAGTTCTTACCAGGGTGGGCATAATGAATATTTTCGCTATATGGTTGACCTGCTTAAAAAGAAAGGTTCAGGACACATACAAGTATTTGCAGGAGGAGGTGGAGTGATTGTTCCCTCCGAAATTGATGAATTGATGGAATACGGAGTAAATCGAGTTTATTCTCCGGAAGACGGAAGAGAACTTGGATTGCAGGGAATGATTGCAGATATGCTGAAACGGGCTGATTTCCCTTTACTTACTGATGATTTTAAACCTGAACCAGAAAAGCTTGTTCCAGGAAATATCCAGCATATTGCACGCAGTTTAACCTGGGCGGAAGGTTCTCTCACAATTGAACAAAACCCTGATCATCAGCAGGATGTAATGAATTTCTTGGACGAACTTCCTGATAATTCACATATTCCTGTCATCGGACTAACCGGCACAGGAGGAGCAGGGAAATCCTGCCTGATGGATGAACTGGTACGGAGTTTTATAACTGAGTTTACGGATAAACGGGTGGCAATAGTCTCAATTGACCCCTCAAAACGTAAAACCGGAGGTGCATTACTGGGTGACCGCCTGCGCATGAATGCAATTCATGATCAGCGTGTGTACATGCGTTCACTTGCCACACGCCGATCACATCTTGCTACATCTGCCTCTCTGGACAGTTCCGTTAAATTGCTTCGTGCTTCCGGATTTGATTTGATTCTGGTGGAAACTGCGGGAATCGGTCAAAGTGATTCCGAAATTTCTGACCTGGTTGATTTTAGTATATACGTAATGACCCCCGAATACGGGGCGGAGACTCAGTTGGAAAAAATCAACATGATTGACTTTGCCGACTGCATAGTGATCAATAAATTTGATAAACCAGGAGCTGAAGA
>ERZ651768.1286-NODE-1286-length-18494-cov-2.756801_pt1 | contig 18494 bp, 15 predicted proteins | sample MGYA00514754_ERZ651768 | MGnify/ENA metagenome assembly ERZ651768
GGCCTGCGGACGGTGCATGAAGATGTGTCCCTTCAACAAGAAGGGCCTGATGCAGCACCGCTTGGCGCTGTGGGCCGCCATCCGAATGGCGCCCCTGCGCAAGCTCCTCATCTGGTTGGACGACGCGCTGGGGTACGGCAAACGTAACCCGCTGTGGAAGTGGTGGCTTGACCTGGAGATCCGTGATGGCAAAGTCTCCCGTCCCGCCAACACCAACCAGCGCGACCTGCAATTGAAACGGCCCATACCCAAGGACAAGATAATCCCCATATACCCGGTCGAGACGATTCCTCCCCCTGGCTCCCACGATCCCCACCCCCTGGACCGCCAAGACGCCCAAGCCCGCGCGGCCAAAAGGTGAATCGGGTCTTGGCGCAAACCAGCTAATCTTCCAGAGGTAAACGAATGACCACAGACCAACCGAAGTCGCCGCCTCCCTTGGTAGGCGTAAGGGTCTTGGACGCTACCCACATCGTCGCCGGCCCCTTTTGCTCTATGATTCTGGCGGACATGGGCGCCGAGGTTATCAAGATTGAGCGTCCCGGAACCGGAGACCTGTCCCGGGCGCGGGGACCTTTCGTTCAAGGTGGCGACGGCCGGGAGGTCAGCTCGCGGTTTCTGGGAGTCAACCGCAACAAGAAGAGCGTGACTCTGGACCTGCGGGACTCAAAGTGTAAAGAAGTCTTCGAAAATCTCGTGCGCGAGTCCGACGTTTTATTGGACAACTGGGGGTCGGGTGCCTTTCAACGTTTGGGATTGGGTTACGATCATCTCAAAGAGATAAATCCCGGCTTGATCTACGCCAGTATCACCGGCTACGGCGACAGCGACGGACTGCGGGGCCCCTACTCCAAATGGCCGGCCAACAACCTGAGCATCCAGGGAATGGCGGGTTGGATGGAGCTGACCGGGGAGCCCGACGGTCCTCGCCAGAGTATCGGTGACAACATCGGCGACTCTGTTCCGGGGGTGTGGACCGCCCTGGGCATCGTCTTGGCGCTGGAGTCGCGGCGCAAGACCGGCCTGGGCCAGTACGTGGACATGGCCATGTACGAATGTCTTGTCACCCACACCATCAGCCAGATGAACATCTTCCAGACCACCGGGGAGAACCCCGGCCGATCTAGGGATAGGCTGACCGCCGCCGGTCTGACTTTCAAAGCCAAGGACGGCTACGTCGTAATGGCCGGCGTCCGGTCGGAGGAGAGGCTGCGGGCCATGTGGAAACTCGTTGGCCGGGAAGAGTTGATGGAAGACCCGCGCTATCTGGGAAAAGGGGCCGACGGAGACTTCTGGTTCCAGAAAGTAGTCCCGGCCATCGAAGAGTGGTCCCAGGGATTGTCCAAGTGGGAAGTCGCCGGCCGGCTCACCGAGATTGGTCTCTCAATGGGCGTCGCCCAGACCATCGGCGACTTGGCCCAGTGCCCTCACCTTGAGGCGCGGGACATGTTCGTGGAAACCGGCGACCAGATGGACGGCCGGTTCAGGTCGTTGAAAACACCCATCCGGCTCACGGGATGCGAAGACCTCCCAGCCGAAACCCCACCCGAACTGGGCGAACACAATCAAGCGATTCTGTGCGGCATCGGAGGATTGAAACCGGAGGAACTGGCGGAGTTGGAATCCCGGGGGCTGGTCTAGGAATCTCTTCCCGCTCTAGGTGAGTTCATATTTCTCTAGGTGAAGTGCTCTCCTCCTTCGTGGGGAGTTCATCACCCCGCATCCCGTTCGTGGTGAGCCTGCCGAACCACCCTTCCGCAGAAGTACCCTTCGACAAACTCGGAACACTCGACACTTCGACCATCCGTCACGCCAGCGGGACGGTTCACACCAACCGGAGCCAGCCGGTATGGACCGATCAATCAGCCTAACCCTTCATCCCGTCAAATCTCACGACACCGCGCCCACCACCACCAACACAACACCGCCCACGCTAAGCAGAGTCCCAACAACCAGCATCGGGCTGATATGCTCTAGCCGTTGCAGGAATATGTGGGCCAGAACGAGGGTAATCAGCGGACTGCTGGCGTTAATCGGGCTCACCACGGTGACCGGCGCCCGGCTCAAAGCTTGGAACAAGAAGGCCACCGCCAAACCCTGGCTCACTCCAGCCAGGCAGCAGATAGCCACATACTTGGTGGGCAGATTCCGGAAACTGTTTATCACATCCCGGTAGGTCAGCATGAACAACAGAACACTCCCGATGCTTAAAGCAAATGCCGCAGTCACCATCGGCGGAGCGATCCCGCCCAGCACGTGCCGGCTGATGGTGTCCCGGCTAGCAAAGCTGAGGGCCGCGCCCATCCCAAGCAGGTAACCCAATTTCCTAGTAGTCATGAGCTGATTCATCGCCTGGCTGTTCCGGCTGGCAACGACAACGATTATCAACCCACAAACGATGACCGGGGTGCCCAAGAACACCAGTAGATTAGGCCGTTCCCCCAATATCAGCAGAGCCAAGGTCATGGCGAAGATCGGGTGCAGGGAAGAGACGGGCGCCGCTCTTGTCGCTCCGACCATGGTGATTGCCGAATTCTGAAACACCCTGGCTACGGGGTAGGCGATAGCGCCCATGACGGCGAACCAACCCAGTGTCGTAGGAGTTACGGCCTTGACCTCAGGAAGGTTGAGAATCAACGCCAATATCGAGATTAGGACCGCCCCGGTAATCACGGTGAAGAAAGTTGCGGTGGGGGCCGATACTCGCTGTGTGCCGACCCGGATCAGGGCGTAACCGCAGGAGAATCCCAGCGCCGCCAGAAAGGAGAAAACGACCGCTAATACCAAGAATCGCTCCTATACCGGAGTGGGAGTTGAAGAACCAAGCGGTTCAGGCCACTCGACAGGCGGCTCCGCATTTCGTAGCCATACTACACCCCGCCCTCCCTCTGCGCACTTTGAAACGCAGATGACTACATTTTGAATCGGATTTACAAACGTTTCAGACCTCCCGCAAATACCATTGAACGGTTGATTCGATGGTGGTAAACTCACCCAGTTGGCTATACGGTGCCGCAGGCACGGCCTTTTCCGTCGCATAGGCTCCAGTCCCGATCAATCATCATAGAAATCGGGGTGCCAAGGTCTACCAATCAATAAACCTCAAGGTGGGTTTTTCAATGCCAGCGGGTTCAGGCTGAGCCCGGATAGGCGGATAAGGAGAAGTCTGAATGGTCATCAAAGAGGAAGAAAAGGCCTCTGCCCAAGTAGAAGAGCAGACTATTTCCAGCGCGGAAACAAGTGAGAAACTAGCTACCGTCGCCGATGCCCCTTACTTCGGGCGAACCGCCCGGATAGTGGGCGATTGGGAGTCGGTTGATGCCAGCATAACCCCTCACGAGAAGAACAAACGGGGCGAGCTTGGCAAACCCTTGTACAACTGGTACATGAACCGCGTCGCAGAAGACGCTTTGGCTCGCACCGCCTTCCCCCAGTCCGCGGCGGACAAGAGAAATACCCTGCAAAACGTAGTTTCCCGGGCTCCCAAGGGCGAGATTAACCCGGAGAAGTTCGACGTAACCGATCCGAAAGCACTTACGGAGCACATCAAGCGGGTTGCGGCTTACCTGGGCGTCCAGGTCGTCGGCATCGCCGCCGTCCACCCGTCCATGCTCTACGCCGGCAGCCGGTACCCTGATGACGGCACCGGCGCCACCGACGCCGCCCGGAACATCGGCCGCAGCCCCGTCGATGCAGCAGAGATGTATCCCTTCGCCATCTGCTTGGCCAACGTTTGGGACTACAGCATGGTCCAGGCCCATCGCCATCATATCGGCGACCATTCCTATCACTTCACCCAGTCCCGTCTACAACTTATCTACGCCAACATGGCCGCTTACATCCGCGATCTCGGTTACGAAGCGATTCAAAACCGGGTGCAACCGATGCCCACGTCCCTGGCGGCGGGAATCGGAGAGCTGGGTCGAAACGGCATGGTAATCACGGAGAAGTACGGCGCCCGCATCCACTTGGGCGACCCAATCCTGACCAACATGCCCCTAATCGCCGACAAGCCCATTGACATCGGCGTAGACGACTTCTGCAAAATCTGCCGCAAGTGCGCCACGACCTGTCCCACGAACAGCATCTCCAACGACGACAAAGTGGTACACAACGGCGTCGAGAAATACAAGATTAACTGGGAGACCTGCTACCGGCTGCGCGCTTATGTAATGGAATTCTGGGAAGTCTGCATGAGTTGCATCACGGTCTGCCCTTACACCAAGCCCAAAGTTTGGTGGCACGAGCTAACGATTGGCACACTTAGAAGGACACCCTTCGCCCTTCGGCCCATGCTGGTTAGAGGCCTCAAGCTCATCGACGATGTCTTCTGGGGCACGGTGCCGCGCAAACGGGTCAAGTGGCTAACCTACGATTCGGGCATCAAACCCGTCAAGAAAGCTCGTGACGCGCAGGTACGCGGCAGCGCCGCCGCATCCAACACTACAAATACGGCGCTCCACGAGAGCAGCCTGGGAGCTGCCCCGGATGAGACCGAGAAGCTCGGCTACTACTACCCGCTGAAAGAGAATACCAAGCGATTCGCGATCTCGGAGCAGAGAGCCAAACGATCCAAGTAGCAAGCATCGGGAACCACAGCGTGGATTCAAGACGGGCGCTATTTCAAGCGCCCGTCGATGCGCCCAAACCTTTGCGTTAGTTATAGTAAGATTCGGAGCTTAGCAATTTGACCAATAGATCGGACAGAGACCGGTTGTGGGATCACTTCGTAAACAGCGCACCAGCTGACGCGAAGAATGAGCTTACACCCCACATGCAATCTGCTCCCGAAGGCCGAGTTTATCCCGTCCAAAGCGCGTCTGACGATCCCGCAACAAATTCCCAGACCATCAAGGATCTGGCCCAATGGTTGGGCGCTAATATGGTAGGTATCACCGCTCTTGATGAGACTCTTCGACCGGTGTCAACGCCGGAAGCGGGCGGCGAAGCCATCTCGTTGCCTATCGGGATAGTTTGCGTGGTATTTTCCGATTACGATCCGGAACAATCTAAGGGCATGGGTGGACAGCAAAGCGCCCAGACGGGGGCGGTGATTCTCCATCACCTAAGGGCGTATATCCTGGAGCTGGGTTTCCGCGCCTCCTTCTCGGATCTGGACTCAGCAGCCGTCGCGGAAGCCGCGGAGCTAGGCCGGCGGGACCAGAGTGGAAGATTCGTAACCCGGAGTAAATCCCCCAACTCCGTAGTGTCCTACGTCCTATGCACCGATCTCCCGTTGGCACCCGATGGCCGGTTGAACGCCTCTTGATGAACGATCCGCAGCATAACGCTGACAGAACCAACTAAACTAATAGTGGGTAAAGATTCGTGACATCACAATTTTCAGCATACGTGATTACCGAGCCCTGCGTCGGCGTGAAGAACGGAATCTGCCTGGAAGTATGTCCCGTTGACTGCATCGACTCCACCGACGATGACGATCAATATTTCGTAGACCCTGAGGTCTGTATCGCTTGCGAGCAATGCGCTCTGGTCTGCCCCATGGATGCTGTTTACCTGGATATTGAGGTACCTTCCTACTTCAAGAGCTATATCAACAGAAACGCCGATTTTTATCGAGCAAACAAGGGAGAACCTATGCCCGTACCGATTGACAGAGCCCTAACCATGATACAAGCAGGCCACGCCAGGGCGATGGAATTGGACATCGCCGTCAGCGTGTCCGTGGTCGACGAGGGAGGGCGTCTTATCGCTTTCGGTCGAATGGATCGCTCCCGCCCCATGAGCGTCGACATCTCCATCAACAAAGCCTACACCGCCGCCTCATTCCAGGTCCCAACCACCGACTTGGGCGCCGTGTCCGGTCAGAGTTGGTTCCAGAGCCTGATTGTCTCCAGCCAAGGTAAAATCATCGCCGTCGCCGGGGGACTTCCTGTCCTGGGAGAACCCATGGTCGTGGGCGCCGTAGGCGTCAGCGGTGGAACCGACGAACAGGACCAAGAATGCGCCCGCGCTGCCGTAGCCGCCTACTGATCTAGTCCCCGGTCACGCTGGGCGACCGGCCCGACCGCATCATTGAGTCCCTGGATGAGCAGTCCCAGATATCCTTCAAGGTGTTCGCGATCTGGGACTAAACCCGCTTCGGTTGTCGAACGACTACCTGACCGCACGCCTTCACCCTGCGGCTCCTTACATGGCAGGTCAGTTTCTCATGCACCAAGGGATTCGACGGATTCTTGTAATGCCACCACTTATTATGGGCGCATGCTCCATGACGGAGATATGGAGTTTTTCAAAGAGTTGAAGCATCCAGACGGCGAAAGCCGAGAACGATACGCAATCTGGCATGGGAACCATTTGCCTCACGGTAAGTGGATAGGGATGAAGTTCGTCGTTTACAACATCGACGGAGATCAACACGTCAAACTAGAACTGTACCGTGACCTGTCCGAGGGGGTAAACGGAGGCGATTGGGAGAAGATAGGAGAGACCATCGACAAAGGTGGATGGGTCGCCGCCCATGACTGTGAATATCCTTCCGACTTCATTCTAGTGGAAGGAGGCGTAGTCTTTCTGAGAAACGAAGTTGAGGTCAGCGATCCGAGGTACAAGCTTTTCAGAATTCGCGAGATTATCTCCGAATAGGCATTCTTGTTGTAGATGGTTCAGATAGAGGGTCGCAAGGTATCGCAATCAATTTGGAATGGAAGAAGGCCTCGGTTAAAACCGAGGCCTTCTTCCATTCCGCTTGACCATCCTGATGGGGTAATTCCAGACTAAGTCCTTCTGGTGCACCAAATCCTACAACTATTGTGGCCTCGAAGGATAAGATTCAAGGGGACTCCCGTTCCTGCAGCACCAACTTTCCGTATGTTCCACACCGCCCACATGATTGTTGCATTATTTAATTATTCGGTTTGACAGGCGTAAAGATACGATATAGACTGGCGGTTAGTATTCGACGATTTTCGTCATGGCTGTTGCTGAGCGGGTAGCCTAGCTAACACCGTGCTTCGGTTTTGGAGACGGACTTGGCTTTATTGGGAATGATGATTCATCGCCTGAACGTTATCGGCGCGTTCAGGGAACTGGGAACAGACAAACAGCGCCGAGAGACGATGATAGCCCTGTCTTCCACCCAGCTTCTGGTCCAACTATCCAGTATTCCCATCGCCTTAACGATTCCCTCCGTTGCCCGATATTTCGACGTAGATGTGGCCCAAGCGGCGTGGCTGGTGATTGTCCGCCTGCTGGTGTTGGGAAGCACGGTTTTCCTGGCAGCGCGACTGGGAGAAAAGTACGGACACGCCAAGATGTACTTGCTTGGCGCAGTCATCCTTTGTGCAGGCAGCACTCTGGCCGCCACGTCCGTTAGCTTGAACCAACTGATATTTTGGAGTGGCTTCGTCGGCATCGGCGGAGCGTTAATCACGGCTAACTCCAATGCGATCCTGGCGATGGTGTTCGACAACACCGAAAGAGGACGCGCCTTTTCCGTTCCCGCGGTTGCGGCCCGCATGGGCGGTCTGATTGGCCTCGTGGCGTTCGGGCTATTTTTACAGTTCATCAGCTGGCGTTTGGTCTTCCTAACCTCTTTGCCACTGGGGCTTATAGCCATCAAGCATAGCTACCCATTGTTGAAATACCAGGTTGAGCAAGCCGCGGCCAATGCTTCCAAGATAAAGATAAACTACATAGGCGCCGCCCTGATGGTGGTCACCCTGGGGACGTTCATCCTTTCCGGGTTGCACGTCCACGAGGGGGACGAATCATTCGTTTCTCGCGAAGCCCTTAGCTACCACCTTCCCATGCACATGCTTTTCCTTGCCCTGTTGGGCTTGTTCATCGTGGTGCAACAACGTAGCCGAGAGCCCTTTTTAGACCTTCGGTATTTCAAGCAGAAATATTTTTCCATGGCCCTATTTACCAACACCACCGCCCACCTCTCCATGCTGGCGGTGACTACCTTGATTCCCATCATGGTGGAAGACGGGCTTGGCCAGATACCGTTGATGGTCACCGTAGTGTTGTTCCCCAATCAATTCTTGGGTTTGTTCCTGCCTACCTTGGGCGGCTGGATCTACGACCGCTATAACCCGCGATTCTTCCGACCCGCCTCCCTGGCCCTGATTGCAGGTGCATTCCTGATGGTGGGTTTCTTAGCAGGAGATGTTCCATTCTGGATGCTCCCCATCATGTTGCTGCCCGCGGGCATCGGCTTCAACCCGTTCAGTACGGCAAATAACGCAGTGGTGATGAACGCCCTGGAAGAGAGCCGGACGTTTGCGTCGGGTATGTTGGAAACAACCCGGCAGATGGGCCACACGATCGGGACGACGATAAGCGCAGCCGTCTTGGGTCTAGCGCTGCCGGTGGCCATAGAAGTGCTGCCGGTGTTTGAAGCCCAGGCCGCCTACCGACAAGGCTTCCAATATTCCGCCCTGGTGGTCGTATGGATCATGGCCGCAGGCGCGTTCGTCGCTATATTCACGAAAACAACCCCTGGTGTCAGTCAGACCCCCAGCGGGACTCCCGCCCCCCAAGCCAGCGGCAACTGATAAAAGCCCAGCCGGTTCTTAGGCGGCGATTTAATCAGTCGCCGCCTGTCCCGCCCCCACGCTCCTTAGCGGGCTGACGTCAAGATGATTTGCAGTTTTGCGCTGCTGTCTCCCTCAGAAGCCGCGACACCGTGTCGCCATGGCCCGAAGGCCTTTGGCACCTACCCGGCAGTTCTTCATAATCGTTGAGCCTCCCCACTTTCCACGGAATCGCCGTTACGTATGACGTTCCAACGGGCCATGTATAATACCCAAGCCTATCCGGTTTTAGGCAATCCACCAGGAGGCTCCAAGAATGAAGTACGACTATATAGTCCTCGGCGCAGGTTCGGCTGGTTCCATAATGGCTACACGCCTGAGCGAGGACTCCAACAAATCGGTGCTGCTGTTAGAGGCAGGGCCCGACTACCCGGACTTCGAGCAACTTCCCGACGAGGTTAAGTTCGGCTACGCCACGGCCACGGACATCATGGTCAGCGACCACAACTGGCAATTCGAGGGCAAGGCAACCGATACCGCCCCGACCATGCTGGTCCCCCGAGGCAAGGTAACCGGCGGCTCCAGCGCCATCAACGGCCAGGTGTTCCTCCGCGGCGTGCCAGAAGACTACGACTCTTGGGCAGCCAAGGGCAACGACCAGTGGAGCTTCCAGAATGTGATGCAATACCTACGCATGGTGGAGTCGGACACCGACTTCGGCGGCGGGGACTTCCATAACTCTGAAGGTCCTATCATCGTCCACCGCTTCAAGCCCGAGACCATGCTGTCAGAACAATCCGCTTTCTACAATGCTTGCCGGACCGCCGGAATCCCGGATTGCCCAGACCACAACGCACCGGGGGTGTCCGGAGTGGGACCATGCCCAGTCAACAACCCCAACGGCATCCGCTGGAGCACGGCCCTGGGATACCTGGACATGGCGCGGCACCGGCTGAACCTGACCATCAAGGCGAACTGCACCGTGCACCGGATTCTCTTCGAGGGCAAACGCGCCACTGGCGTCCAAGTGGAGAGCGGCGGCGAAACTTTTACGGCCGAGGGTGAGGAGATTATCCTGAGCTCCGGGGCCATCGGCTCACCCCAAACCCTCATGCTTTCGGGCGTAGGTCCGGCGGCCCAGTTGAAGGCCTTGGGCATACCGGTGGTCCACGACCTGGCCGGCGTGGGACAAAACATGCGCGACCACCCCATGGTCTACGTGACGTTCAGGACCAAGAAAGACCACCCCATGGACGGGTTTGCCCCTCGAGTTCAGATGGCTCTTCGTTTCACCGCTGAAGATTCAGACCTGCGTAACGACCTGCAGGTGCTAATGCAGTCTTTCGCCACCGGAAAGGTTAATGAGGGCGGCGACCGGATGGAACCCTTGGGCATCAGGATGCTGGCGATTCTGAACCTTGCGGTAGGTTCCGGCGAGTTACGGTTAACTTCGACGGACCCCGCCGTCCAGCCATTCCTAGACTACCGGTACCTCGATGAGGATTTCGACCGGCGCCGGTTGCGTGATTTGGTGCGGCTGTGCGTCAAGCTTGGTCAGGACGAAGGGTACAAGGACATCATCGAGGAGCGCATCGAGCCCACCGACGCTGAACTGGAATCGGACGACGCGTTAGACGTGTTCCTGCGGCGGGAAGTCACCACCGGGCAGCACATCTCCTGCACCTGCAAGATGGGCCCGGCCAGCGACCCCATGGCGGTGGTGGATCAGTACGGCAAAGTACACGGCCTTGAGAACCTGCGAATCGTGGACGCTTCTATAATGCCCGACTGCGTGAGGGCCAACACCAATGTCACCACCATGATGATTGGCGAACACATCGCCGACTTCATTCGCCAAGGCTCCTGATGACCCGAACCGGAGCCGACTATATCAAGAATGCGCAAGACGGCCGGTCCATCTACCTGGATGGGCAGCTAATCGAGAACGCCGGCGAGCACCCGGCCTTCAAGAACGCACTGGCCACGGTGGCCCGTCTATACGACTTTCAAGCCGCCCCGGAGAACGAGGAGTTGATGACCTTTGCGTCGCCCAACAGTGGCGGCCGGGTCAACCGTTGCTGGCAGCTCCCCCAATCCCACCAAGAATTGGTGCAACGCCGGGAGGCAATCACGGCGTGGGCCGAGCTTACCTTCGGGTTTATGGGCCGCTCGCCCGACCACGTGGCTTCAAGTCTGAGCGGCATGGCAATGGGCATCGATGTCTTCCGGAGAGGAGGCGAAGATCGAGCTAAGGCGTTGATGGATTACTTCAACTACGTCCGCGACAACGATCTGTTCGTTACCTACGTCATCGCCAATCCCCGCGCGGACCACAGCAAGGACGTTTCTCAGCAGGAAGACGAGACGTTGATCGCCGCTATCTGCGACGAAGACAGCGTGGGTATCACCATCAATGGCGCCAAGATGCTGGGAACCAGCGCCGTTATCGCCGACGAGCTGCTGGTGACTACCGGTGCGCCCCTGAAGCCTGGCGAGGAGATGTACGCTTTTTCGGCGGCCATGCCAATGGCTACCAAGGGACTGAAGATACTGCCGAGAAAATCCTATGAGGCGTCGGCCGTATCCCAGTTCGACAACCCTTTGTCGTCTCACCTTGACGAGAACGACGCGATTATCTTGTTCGACAACGTGAAAGTGCCCTGGGATCGGGTTTTCGTCCACAAGAACACCGAGATTTGCCGGGCCCAATTCGCCGAGACACCGGCCCACATGTACCAGAACTACCAGGCGCAGATACGCATGATGGTCAAGATGAGATTCCTGCTTGGGCTGGCGAGAAAGATTGCCGAAACCAACGGCATCGTTTCCATACCGGAGGTGGCGGGTACGCTGGGCTACCTGGCGGCCAACACCGCCATGGTTGAAGGTATGATTAAGGGGATGGAAGCGGGTGGAGTTTCCTATGGGCCTTATTTCGTTCCGGACCGAAAGCTCCTCTACGCTACCCAGGTCCTGAGCCAACAGTTCTATCCCCAGTTGGTCCACCACGTGCGGGATCTGGGCGGGGCCAGCATGATTATGATGCCGCCGTCGGTGGCCGACTTTGGCAATCCAGAAACCGCATCATTCATCCACCGCACCCAGCGATCTCCCGTGGCAGAGCCCAAAGACAAAGTTAAGCTCTTCAAACTGGCCTGGGACGCTGTAGGTTCCGAGTTCGGCTCCCGGCAAGCCCAATACGAGATGTTCTACGCCGGTGGACCATTCGTTACCCGGGGCCGGTCCTTCCAGAATTACGATTGGACCACGGTGACCGACATGGTGGACGGTCTGCTGGAAAGCTACGATCTGCCGGACTAACGCGCTGGTTGACACTGCTTATGGGCGGGTGTAGCGTTGGTTAAACCCTCAGATTCCTCCCATCAGGCTCACTTCCCCCAAACACCGGAGAGATTATGTCGACCGACACCAACAACTCTCAACTGACGAACACCTCCGCCAAGATGGAGTCACTAAAGGACATCTTACGAGAGATGGGCTCGGTCATAGTCGCCTACTCCGGCGGCGTCGATAGTGCCTTCTTAGCGGCCACCGCCCACCAGGTATTGGCCGATAGAGCCCTAGCTGTGACCGCCGAATCCCCCAGCTTGGCTCCATCAGAACTGCGGGAGGCCGTGGCCTTGGCTCAGAAGTTAGGTCTCAACCACCGCATCATTAAGACCGGGGAAGTGGAGCGGGCAGACTACCTGGCGAACACCCCCAACCGCTGCTTCTTCTGCAAGGACGAGCTTTACTCCCACATCAGTAAGCTTGTCGAGTCCGACAGCTACGCATGGGTGACCAACGGCACCAACACCGACGATCTGGGCGACTTTCGGCCGGGACTAGACGCAGCCAAACAGTACGGTGTGCGCAGCCCCCTTGTCGAGGCCGAGCTAACCAAAGTCGAGATTCGGTCGTTGTCCAAGGACATGGAGATGCCCACTTGGGACAAGCCGGCCCAAGCTTGCCTTTCATCCCGCATTCCCTACGGGACCCCCGTTTCCGTGGAAGCTTTGACCCGCATCGCCAAAGCCGAGGAGTTCTTGAGGGGTTTGGGCATAGGACAACTGCGAGTCCGCCATCACGGAACCGTCGCCCGGATCGAAGTTACGCCGGCTGATTTCCCGGCTCTGTTGGACGAGGGCACGCGGAAGAATATCGGACAGTATTTCCGATCCATCGGGTACGCCTACGTAACCCTTGACCTAGAAGGGTTCCGCTCCGGCAGTATGAACGAAGTGCTGGCAAGCAAAATAAAGAATCAGTCAGCGTCCAAGGCTAAGCCAAAGGCTTCCTAGAAACCTCCATCATTCTGATTTGCATCTGTTCTTAATATCTTGCATCTAATCCCCGGACCAGTGGGCGCAACGCTCGTTTCGAATGTCCAAACGGGCTTAGATGAAAGCTGAATGGAGGTTGAGAACCAATGTACGATCTCACCAAGTTCACCCAATCCGAGGCCACCGAGTGCGGCAACGCCCTGCGAGCGTTAGGTTCAGCCGCCAGCAGCATGGAAACCGCAGCTAATAACATTGTGCAGCACCTATACAACAACGTCATCAACTCCGAAACCACCGAAAAGGCTTGCGCCCTAATACGTTTCTACAAGACTCACCCCTATGGACAGCTAGCCTACGGGCTCCAAGAATTCGCCAGCGGCATAATGGGCGGCGCACCGGAATCTCAAGACATGAAATGTCTGACCATGATGGCCACCGCCGGAGAGCACGCCGACTGGAACTCCCGGTCCACCTCAAGCTGTCACCGGGCGATCCCCTTGGCCAGCGCGGATTTGGTGGGTGGAATTCCAATGATTGCCCAGTTGGTAAGCCAGTTCGGAATCGAGATGGGCTCGGTCGTTAGTCCCGACCCCAACGTCATCGGCGACCTGGCGCGCCAGACTTTCAACACCTTCCATATCGCCGACGCAGTGGACAGCCCCTACATACCGGCCCAAGACGACTTCGTGAAACCTTACGGAGTGAAGTCGGTCCTAGGATTTGGCGGCGTCTTATCTTCTGGGGAACTCTTCGTGGTCATAATGTTCTCCAAAGTAAGCATCCCGGCCTCGACGGCCTCCAGCTTCCGTGATCTGTCGGCCAACGTCAAAGAAGCGGTCGAGCCATTTGTCGGCGGAGCGGTATTCGCCTAGCCTGGATATCAAGGGACCGGAGTGTCCCAGTAGCTGAACTGAGGGAGAATAACTATCGACGAGAATCGCTTGCGGGAAGTTCTGCTCCGCTACTCCAATGACGGTCTCTCCCTTGATGACGCAGTAGGCCTGCTAAGGGACTTCCGTTACCAGGATCTTGGCTTTGCCAAGGTAGACCACCACCGGGCGATCCGCACGGGATTCCCGGAGGTGGTGTTCGGCGAGGGTAAGACCCCCGCTCAGGCCGCCTCCATCGCCGGGACGATACTCCAGCAGTCCGACGTCCTGCTGGTCACTCGGGCCAGCCAGGAGATGTACTCAGCCATCCTATCCGTCGCTCCCGACGCCTCATACAACGACTTGGCTAGGACCGTGATTGTAGAGCGGCGCGACAACCTGGTGACTATACCCGGTGTTCTGGTACTCTGCGCCGGGACCGCCGATCTCCCTGTCGCCACCGAAGCGGCACTTACCGCCGAGTTGATGGGCTGTGGGGTGGAGCGGGTCTTTGATGTCGGAGTCGCCGGGATCCACCGTCTTCTGGACCAGATGGAAACACTGCAGCGGGCCAGAGTGATTATCGCGGTCGCCGGCATGGAAGGGGCTCTGCCTTCCGTGGTTGGAGGGCTGGTGCAGGCTCCGGTCGTCGCCGTGCCTACCAGCATCGGTTACGGAGCCAGTTTCCAGGGATTGGCAGCCTTATTGGCCATGCTGAACAGCTGCGCTCCGGGCGTGGCAGTGGTGAATATCGACAACGGGTTTGGGGCCGGGTTCTTGGCGGCGAAAATCATCAAAGGCGCCCATCCGGAAGCCGTCCCCAGTCCATCGCCCCAAAGTGAGAACGGCCGGAAGATGGAAACGGGGAGCAACCAACAGGCTGGCTCCCCAAACTAAGCAGATCAAGCTGCTACTGTCTTCGCTGTCCCTAGCGGGAATGTGAGGACAGCAGCCCCGATGCCGACAGACAGACCAGAGCCTCAAACACCGCCCGGTCGACACAGATCCCGCCCTGCTCAAGAGCAGCGCATGCATCTTTCAGACTTCCTTGGACAGTTCGCGGGGCACCGGTCACATCATCTTTTTCTGCCCCACTTTCCATATCCGAAACACCCACATCCCAGGCATCCATGGCCGGGATGAGTTGCGGGATGGGCCCAACGGACTGTTCAGCATCAATCAATCCCGACATCACCTTGGGATCGACGATTATTCGTCCCTCTGCTACCAACTTGATGACCCGGGCCACCTGGTCAAGAGTGTCCATGGTGTGCTTGTAGAGATAGGCCGTTCCCAAGGGGCCGCCGATGGGTAACGACCGCAACGACTTTAAATCCCGATCGTCGTAGGAGGACGCAAGGAATACTAGGCCTATTTCGTCGTAATCCTCTCTGAGTTCATGGAGGCTTTCCAGCATAGCCGGACGCAACGCCTTGACCCCAAGCAACACCACATCGGGTTTGGCCGCCTCTGCGGCTTTGATCAAGGATTCACCGGAGACATCCGACGCGGAGCCCAGCAGCGTGATAGCGTCGTGAGTCTCGAAATACGCTTCGTAGGTGCCTCTCAGAACCTGCTGCTCCTCAGCCAGAAACAGTCCGATATTTCGGCGTTTCTGGGCGGACTTCCTATGGTTATATCCGGCCGTACCTAGCGCCAGATCAACTCCGTTCTTCACTTGAATCAGGTCTTCCGGCAAGTGGCCGTCCAGATAGCGAAGGCATTTATCCTTGTCGGCGTCTTTCAGACCAAGTTCGCCCAAGTAGGAAAGCAACTCGTCCCGGCCAGCGTTTTTCGCGTCATACCGTCCGAAAAACGCTCATTCCTAATTGGTTAAACCTCGGTATCGATCTGTCATAAAACAGTGTATTGATGAGTTCTTGCTCATGCGTCATGGGTTGGGGCAGCTTCCTCTCTCTTGCACACACTCCACATACTCCGGCCAGGAATCGCCATATCTACCTAGGCCATCCGGTCTAACTAGAGGTCCACGACGATGCGATATGCGTCGTCTACTGGGAATCCGTTCCTCATAACCGGAGCCCGCTTATATAGAATGCCGCGGTCTTGAGCACGAAACAATAGGGCAGACTAGCTTTGCCTCCAAGATTCGCGCCCAAGTTTTCCGGGTGTTAACCCCCAACGGCTTTGAGGGTAAACAACAGGGATACTAAGTGGTGACTCCCTGTGACGAGGACTCATCGCGGGGTATTCTAAGTTTGCTGGGGTGTGACCCAGCGATCCGGGTTTCTCCACGAGAAGACCGGAGGCAGATCCTACTCATATCTCTTAGATCTGGGGCCGTTGGAATGTGGGCCGGCGGCCACTTCTCTATGTCAGGCGGTAGCTGAAACGCGAGCTACCGAATCGCCTAGAAAACTAGGCAGAAATAAAAATCCCCCGTCAATGACGGGGGATTTCTTGTTGCGACGAACAACGGTAACCTGCCGGAGTCGGTCCCCGGCCTACGGGCAATCCACGCCTGCTCAATGTCCAACGGTCACGATGAGCAGAATCAGTTTCTATTCATCACCGTCTTCGGTCCCAGACAACAGGCCCACGGCTTTCAGATACATCAGCGCGGCACTTACCCGGGGATGCATCGTGGCGTCGGGGTTGTCAGGCTTGTTGTTCTGTAGTTTGCTATAGATGTTGTTGATATGACCCTCCACGGTTTTCACGTCCCTGGACAGTAGCCCGGCTATCGTATCGTTGCGGTAGCCCTTGGCCAGCCAGCCCAACACCTCCATCTCTTTGGGAGATAGTTCCTGCACGACGCCATTACCGGAGTCACCGGTGCGGATCAACTCTTCCATCACCATGGGGTCAACGATGATTCCCCCGCCACCGAGCTAACCACTTGGGTGAGATGTTCCACCGTATCGATGGTGTGCTTCAGTAAGTAAGCGCACCCGGTAGAAGAATCCCGGGAGAATTCCCGGAGAGCCTTGATGCCCTGCCCATCGTACATAGCCAGCAGCAGAACCAGACCCATCTGAGGACAGGCTTCTCGCAGCGCTTCCAGCTTTTCCACGGTGCATGGTTGCACCGCTTTAACTCCCAGAATGATGACGTCTGGCTTTAAAGCCTGCACCATGCCAGCCAGGAAGTCAGTAGAGGTATCAGCGGTTGAGCCTAACAACTCTATGTTGGACTGAGCGCTGAACACCGATTGATAAGCTTCTCTGAGAATCTGCTGCTCTTCCGCCAGGAACAAGCCGATGGTGCCCTTGGGCCGAGAGACCGGCTCCTGAACTACCACCGCTCCCTCCATTGAAATTCCATCTGCAATCTCATCGGGGGTCTCTTCCCGGCGTCCGCTCTGCAGCATGGTAATCATCTGGTCCAATTCACCATCCACTAAGCCCAATTTCGCCAGGTATCCGGCCAGGCCGGCAACAATCTCCACCCTGTCTTCCCCCTTTGCCGTCCCAACACGAACCGGCTTCTCCCCAACAAAGTCCATGGTTTCAACACGTGAGTCCAGCTGAGTCATAGCACACCTCGCCTTCGCCAGGATGCTGTTTCGATCTTCATCGCTCCCGGGTTTAACGGACGCATGCTCCCAACCGGGTTCGAACTCACCAGGCACATGATTCAAACTTTGGAATCTCATGCCCGATTCATCTTGGTCCCTTAAATCTCGGATGTGCTCAGTATCTAACTGGGAGGCTCACGGGAAGTCACCCTAACGAGTGATATCTGGGATGATAAAAGGGGTAGCTCACATGCAGCGCAGGCCGGGTGATATTATGTTTACGGGCCCGATTGGCTAGCCCCACGTGCCCGCTAGGCACGCGATCTGAGGAATGAATGACCGAGGTTTCCGATTCCACTGCCCCCGTAGAAATCACACAGCCAAGACGATATCGGTTAGTGATAGCGGGTCTGGTTATGTTGGCCCACTTCTCAGTGGGGTTAAATGTATTCTCCATCTCCCCATTGCTTGGGGATGTCATCAGCGATTATGGGGTTAACCGCAGCGCTGCGGGCCTGCTGATAGCGTTAACGATGCTGGTCTTCGCCGGCTTTGGACTACCGGGCGGGGTTGTAGTTACCCGGATCGGCCTCAAGCGATCCTACACCCTGGGTTGGTGGCTGGTTAGTCTCACTGCGTTGTCCTTCTTGGCCCCCAACTACTTCTCGCTCTTGGCGCTTAGATTGTCTTTCGGGCTTGGATGCGCATTGGTATTGATTACTACCGGCCCGCTCTTGTTGCAATGGTTCAGGCCCAAAGAGGTGCTGGTGATGAACGGGCTGAACACTGCGGTTTTAAGCCTGGGAATCGCCCTGTCCGTCGCGCTGGCCTCGCCCTTGGCCGGCGTCATGGGTTGGCAGGATTCGCTAAGTGTTTTTGGGGCAGTGGGATTGTTGGGAGCAGTTGCTTGGATCGTCTTGGGCAAGGTTCCGGCAAGGGCGGTTCAGACCTCCGGCGCCATTCCTTTCAGGCTGATCTCCCGGCTGCTAAGAAACCGTCAGATTATGTTGCTGATATTGGCCGATGCTGGAGCGCTGGTCCAATACACGGCACTGACCGCTTGGCTCCCGGCGTTCTACAGCGAAGTACGAGGTATGTCCCCAACGCAGGCGGGGTTTGTAACTGGCCTGTTGCCGTTCATAGGGGTGTTCGCCGTTCTTCTTGGGGCGTTCTTGCCTTTGCGGTTCGGCACGCCCAGGAGTTATTTCATCTGGCCGGGGGTTCTAGTGGCCATCGGCGGGCCCGGTTCTTTCCTATTGGGCAACCTCGCCGGTATCTACTTGGCGCTGGTAATGGTCGGCATCGGGTCATGGCTGTACGTGCCCACTCTGCTAGCCCGCACCATGGAGTTGACGGGGAGAGACCC
>ERZ651768.1288-NODE-1288-length-18460-cov-4.362944_pt1 | contig 18460 bp, 16 predicted proteins | sample MGYA00514754_ERZ651768 | MGnify/ENA metagenome assembly ERZ651768
TATAGAATAAAATAAGAATTAGGATTAAAATTAAAATAGACATATAATCATTTGCAAATGAATTTGCTCTAGTTAAAAATATATCAAGCTTACTCATTTCTATATTAGGTTTTATTTCATATAACCTTTGCTTAGATGTATCAACTTCAACTAGTTTAACTTCAATCTTTTTTGAATCTGAAAATAATGTAGTGTCTCCAAAAACAACTTTCTGTTTTGGCAATATATAGCTTGCTGCATCAAAATTAGTTAAGCCGTATTTCTTTGAAACTATATATTTTTCATTAGATACTATTGTATCTGAATCATAAGTTTTCAAAACTTCCATTGGAACAAAACTCTCTGATTCAGGAAATTTAATTTGGGCTAAGGTATCTGAATGTATCTCTAATTTGTAGGTAATTTCTTCACCAATAAAAATACTAGTACTATCAATTGAAGTCACAAGTTCCTGAGACATCATAGATGTCGTAACAGCTATTAATGAAATTAATAATATTAATTTTCTAAAGTTATTACTGATCATTTTAACCTATCTGTTTTTAAAATATCTTAATAATTTTTTTTGATAACTATCCTCTGTAGAACAGTCAATCATGCCTGCACCAGCCTTCTTGAAATTCTCTTCAAACACTTGTATCATGTTTTGATAATACTTTTCATAGTTTTTTCTAATCTTTTTTGAGCCAGTATAAACCAGTTTCATTTTATTTTCCTCATTGTCCATTAGAGGAACTAATCCTAAATTAGGTATTGTAATCTCACTTTTATCATATACTCTAATCCCTGTAATATCATGTTTAGATGAAATAATTCGAAGTGAATTAGAATAGTCTTCTGAAATAAAATCAGACATTAAAAAAACAATAGCACGATTTTTTAAAATATTAGATAGAAATTGAAGGGGTACATTTATGTCAGTTTTTTTATTGACAGGTTTAAATTCAATTAATTCTCTTATAATTCTTAATATATGAGGCTTGCCTTTCTTAGGGGGGATATATAATTCAACCTGATCAGTAAATAAAATTAATCCAACTTTATCATTATTTTGATTGGCAGAAAAAGCTAATGTTGCTGCTATTTCTGTTAAATATTCGTTTTTAAAAGTTGAAGAAGTTCCATAAAATTCTGAACCAGAAATATCAACAATTAACATCATTGTTAACTCTCTTTCTTCTTCAAAAATCTTTACAAAAGGCTCATTGTATCTAGCTGTTACATTCCAATCAATAGTTCTAACATCATCCCCTATTTGATATTGCCTTACTTCACTAAAAGTCATTCCTCTCCCTTTAAAAGTAGAATGATATTCTCCTCCGAAAATATGATCAGATAATCTTCTTGTTTTTATCTCAATCTTACGAACCTTTTTAAGTAGCTCCTTAGTATTCATTAGAATTTTTTATGAATTAATAAATTCATTAAGGGACTTCAATCTCATTAACTATCTTATTAATAATGTCAATTGATGTTACATTCTCAGCTTCTGCTTCATATGTAATTCCAATTCTGTGCTGCAATACATCATGTACAACAGCTCTAACATCTTCAGGGATTACATAACCTCTTCTATTAATAAATGCATAGCATTTTGATGCTAAAGCTAAATTTATACTACCCCTTGGAGATGCTCCAAAAGAGATTAGTGGTTCTAATTCTGATAAATTATATTTTCCTGGATATCTAGTTGCAAAGATTATATCAAGAATATAAGATTCTATTTTCTCATCCATATACACCTCATTAACAAGTTTTTGAGCCTTTAGAATCTGTTTAATATTAACAACAGGGTTAATCTTTTCTTCTATCCCTGAAAGGTTATACCTAATAATGCCTTTTTCATCATCCATATTGGGATAATCTATAACAGTCTTAAGCATAAACCTATCTACTTGTGCTTCAGGAAGAGAATAGGTCCCTTCTTGATCTATTGGATTCTGAGTAGCCATAACCAAAAATGGCCTGTCTAAAATAAATGACTCATCTCCAATTGTCACTTGTCTCTCCTGCATTGCTTCTAGTAATGCAGATTGAACTTTTGCTGGAGCACGATTAATTTCATCAGCTAAAACAAAATTTGCAAAAATTGGTCCTTTCTTTACAGAAAACTTAGTTTGCTTCATATTATAAATCAAGGTTCCAATAACATCAGCTGGCAATAAATCTGGGGTAAATTGAATTCTGCTAAAACTTCCACTAATAGCCTTAGAAAGAGTATTAATTGCGAGTGTTTTTGCTAATCCAGGGACACCTTCTAGTAAAATGTGTCCTTGACCAAGCAATCCAATTAGTAATCTCTCTATCATTACTTTTTGACCAATAATTACTTTGTTAATTTCTAAAGTTAACAGATCAATAAAGGCACTTTCCTTCTTTATTTTTTCATTAATTTTCTTTATATCAACTTTCTTTTCCATGTTGTTAGAATTTAGTTAGTTTAGTAATCATAATTTAATAGGTATGCAAATTCGAAAATCATTAAGGAATAATCTGTTAAGAATTGGTTAAAAAAATCAATTTTAACATAATTTTTAACATTTTGTTTGATAAATTAGTTGTAGATACAAAAATATGGATACAAAAACGGTTTTAATAACAGGAGCTACCAGTGGAATAGGCAAAGCAACTGCCTATAGACTTGCGCTATCAAAAATGCAATTAATTATCTGTGGAAGAAGAACGGAAGAATTAGAAAAAATTAGAGAAGATTTGTCTAAATTAACTGCAGTTACATCTTTGTGTTTTGATGTATCTGATAATAATCAGGTTGTTAAATCTATTGAAAGTATTCCTGAGGATTTCAAGCAAATTGGTATCCTTATAAATAATGCTGGTAATGCCCATGGGTTAGATAAAATTCAGGATGGAGATATAGAAGATTGGAATAAAATGATTGATAGCAATGTTAAAGGCCTTTTATATGTAACTAAAGCAGTGATTGGAAGGATGATTGAAAAGTCTTCAGGTCATATTATAAATATTGGATCTTTAGCAGGTAGAGAAGTTTATGAAAAAGGAAATGTTTATTCTGCTTCAAAGCATGCTGTAAATGCAATTTCAAAAGGGATGAGAATTGACCTAAATAAACATAATATTAAAGTCTCTGAAATAAATCCAGGGTTAGTTGAAACTGAATTTTCTAAAGTTAGATTTAAAGGAGATCCAAAAGCTAGCAAAGTATATGAGGGCTATAAAGCTTTAGAAGCTGAAGATATTGCTGAAATTATAGAATTTGTAATCTCAAGACCTCATCATGTAAATATAGCAGATGTCCTAGTTCTTCCTCAAGATCAAGCAAGCAGCTCGATAATAAATAAAAAATAATTGATGTAAGGTTGAAGATTTATTTAAATTGCCTGAGGCAAATTAATTATAGGTCAAATTTAATTCCTTGAGCTAAAGGTAGCTCATCGGTATAGTTAATTGTATTGGTCTGTCTACGCATATATATTTTCCAAGCATCAGAACCTGATTCTCTACCACCACCAGTATCTTTTTCTCCACCAAATGCGCCTCCAATTTCAGCACCAGAAGTGCCAATATTTACATTAGCTATTCCACAATCAGAGCCTGCAGCTGATAAAAACTTTTCAGCTTCTTTCAAGTTATTTGTCATTATTGCAGATGAAAGGCCTTGCTTAACATTATTTTGAATTTCTATTGCATTGGTGACATCACCTGAATATTTAAGTAAATACAAAATTGGTGCGAAAGTCTCTTGTTTAACTATTTTAAAGTTAGGTTCAGCCTCTACTATAGCTGGTTTTACATAACAACCACTCTCATATCCCTTACCAGACAATACTCCTCCTTCAACAATAATATTTCCGCCTTCATCTTTTACTTTTTCCAGTGCTTCACTATACATTCTTACCGCATCAGTATCAATTAATGGGCCTACATGGTTAGATTGGTCTAGTGGATCTCCAATTTTTATTTGCCCATATGCACTTACCAATGCATCTTTTACAGCATCAAAAATATTTTCATGAATAATTAACCTTCTCGTAGATGTACATCTTTGCCCAGCTGTACCCACAGCACCGAAAACAGCACCAATTACAGTCATCTTAATATCTGCATCTGGCGTTACAATAATAGCATTATTGCCTCCTAATTCTAATAATGATTTACCTAGCCTCTTGCCAACCTCACTTGCAACAATTTTACCCATCCTTGTTGATCCTGTAGCAGAAATTAATGGTATTCTAGTATCCTTGGTCATAAATTCGCCTACTTTATAATCTCCATTAATTAAGCAAGAAATTCCTTCAGGTAAATTATTTTCTTTTAATACAGACGCAATAATATTTTGACATGCAATTGAACATAAGGGGGTTTTTTCACTAGGCTTCCAAACGCATACATCTCCACAAATCCATGCAAGAGCTGTGTTCCATGACCAAACTGCCACAGGAAAATTAAATGCAGAAATAATCCCTACTATGCCTAATGGATGATATTGCTCATACATTCTATGTCCAGGACGTTCACTATGCATGGTAAGCCCATGAAGCTGTCTTGATAATCCTACTGCAAAATCACATATATCTATCATTTCTTGAACCTCTCCAAGGCCTTCTTGATAACTTTTTCCCATTTCATAAGAAACTAGCATTCCTAAAGGTTCTTTTAATTCCCTTAATCTATTACCAAATTGTCGAACCATATCTCCTCTCTTAGGTGCTGGCATCTTTCTAAAAGATGTAAATGCGCTTTGAGCAGATTTAATCACTTTTTCATAATCTTCAATGGTAGTAGAGGTTACTGTCCCTATTAAACTTCCATCTACTGGAGAAGTACAATCTATTTTATCTCCAGAAGCAAAGAACTTTGTTCCAGTAGATGTGCCTAGATTATTAGAAGTTATCCCTAATTTTTGTAGAGAAATATCCATTTTCATAATAAATTATTTTTATCTTGAACGAAGATAATGATTTCTAATATTTATAAAGAAATATTTACTTTAAATGAGATTTTTTTACATTCTAATATTACTGATTTGTTTCAACTGTCAAGAAACTAATACCAATAATCAGCCTGTAATTGCTATACATGGCGGAGCTGGTATAATCCTCAAAGGAGATCTCTCCATTGAAAAAGAAAATTTAATAAAAGAAAAATTAGATGAGGCAATAAGTCGCGGATATGAAATTTTAAAGTCTTCTGGTAGCAGTACTGATGCTATTGTTGAAACAATAAAAATTTTGGAAAATTCACCACTATTTAATGCAGGTAAAGGAGCCGTATTTACCAATAGCGGTACTATTGAGCATGATGCTTCAATAATGAATGGTGAAAATCTTAATGCAGGAGCCTCTACAGGCACTATGCATATAAAAAACCCCATTACTCTTGCACACTCTATAATGACCAGTTCAGAGCATGTTTTTCTTTCCCGTGAAGGTGCAGAAGAATTTGCAAAATTGCAAAATTTAGAAATAGCAGAACAAGATTATTTCTATACTGATTTTAGATTTAATCAACTTGAAAAACAACAAAATACTGCTTCAAAATTTGGAACCGTTGGATGTGTAGCAATGGATATAAATGGAAATTTAGCTGCAGGTACTTCTACTGGTGGAATGACTAATAAAAAATGGGGAAGGATTGGAGACTCGCCAATAATTGGAGCAGGCACATATGCCAATAATAAAACATGTGCTGTTTCATGCACAGGATCCGGTGAATATTTTATGAGATCTGTTGTTGCTTATGATATTTCAGCATTAATGGAATATAAGGATTTATCATTAAAAGAGGCTGTATATAAAGTGATCCATAAAAAGCTTCCTTCAATTGGAGGTGATGGTGGCTTGATTGCTATAGATAATAAAGGGAATATAGTAATGGATTTTAATACCCCTGGTATGTACAGAGCGTCAATTAATAAAGATGGAGAAAAAAATATAGCTATATATTTAGAATAATTTTATCAAATCTCAGAAATTTTTAAAGTATTGACCATGCCTTTTTCCTTAACCGGCATAGCTGCTAAATTAATTATCATATCTCCTTTTTTTGCATAACCTTCTGAAATTACAATTTTATTAATGTCCTCTATTGTTTTATCTGTTGATACTTCTTTATTATAATAAAAAGCCTTGACTCCCCATAGTAAACTTAGGCGATTTAAAATTCTTTTATTAGAAGTAAAGACCAATATATTACAATGAGGCCTCCACGATGAGATTTGAAACCCAGTATAGCCGCTGTGGGTCATAGTAGTAATAGCAGTTGCTTTAATTTCATTAGCAGTTTTTGCTGCATGAAAGCAAATAAATTTAGTTATATATCTATCAGTTTTCATGGTGGGCGGATCTTCTGGGACAACAATCTGATCCGAATATTCTACAGAGCCAATTATTTTAGAAATCTGAGAAACAACTTCAACAGGATTTTTACCGACTGAAGTTTCTGCTGAAAGCATTACCGCGTCTGCTCCATCCATAACTGAATTAGCAACATCATTAACCTCAGCTCTAGTTGGAGTTAAACTCTCTATCATACTCTCCATCATTTGAGTAGCTATAATTACAGGTATTCTTGCTTTTTTTGACAAATACACTAATTTCTTTTGAATTAATGGGACTTCTTGGGAGGCAATCTCTATTCCTAAATCTCCTCTTGCTACCATTATTCCATCAGAATGTTTGATAATACTCTCAATATTATCTAATGCTTCAGGTTTTTCAATCTTAGCGATTATTGGAATCTTAGCTTTAGAAAGCTTAGCTTTAGAAAGCTTATCAATGAGATTTTTTAATACAATTAAGTCATTTCCATGTCTCACAAAAGATAAAGCAATCCAATCTACATCAAAAGAAATTGCAAATTTTACGTCTCTGATATCCTTTGGAGTTAATGAAGATGAAGATATTCTTATATTTGGAAGATTAACGCCTTTTCTTGATTTTAAGCATGCTTCATTCATAGCTTTAACCCTAACCTTGCTTATCTTATCAGTTTTTAAAACGGTAAACATATACTTACCATCATCAATTAAAATCTGATCTCCTTTCTTTACATCTTTTGCAATATTCTTATAATTAATAAAAATTCTATTTCTATCACCAACAAAAGATTTTTCTGACTCAATAGATATTTCATCGCCTTTCTTTAGGGCTATATCTTGTTCTAGCTCACCAATTCTAATTTTAGGCCCCTGTAAATCAGCTAAAATTGCCGTATTATAATTATACTCTTTGTTTAGACCTCTAATTATATCTAGATAATTAAGAACCTCGTTTTTTTTGACATGTGAAAAATTGATTCTGAAAACATTTGCCCCACTTTTTATCAAATTGTGAATAGTTGTTCTTGTATTACATGCAGGGCCAAGTGTTACAACAATTTTTGTTTTATTTAAATCCGTTTTCATTATAAAAAGATTAAATTTTCTTTATTTTTTAGATCCTTATTTATATCATACAAAGTAATAACCTGCGGAATACGTTTAATTTCCTTTACTACATCTTCTAAATCAACTTGATTATCATTATTTTCAATTTTAAGCAAGTAATTAACATTTTTATATTCCGTTAGTAAATTAACTTTTTGAACTAAATTATTAGATTCTAGAAAAAGATCATTATTAGAAGTCTTTGCAGAAAAACTGTGATTATAAATATTTGATATTAAGCTCCATTTCAAAAAATTAGTCTGATCAATATGTTCAAAAACTGAAAAACTTCCCTTTGAATTAACAAAATCTAGATCAAATGCCTTTCGACATAAATTAATCCCTAAATACTTATTTAAAAAATAAGCTAACCTATAATCATCTAAATCTGTATGAATTGCAAATAGGCTAAAAACCTCATTACAAAAATCTTCTAAATTTAATTTACTTATAGCCAATTTTAATAAATTATAATATAAAGATATAACTTATTATTATCTATGACAATCAGATAATATCAAAAAAATTTAAGATTAATTCTGTTTGTCTTTTAGAATTTCCTCTTGAAACATAAAAAATGCTCTTTTAGACGCTTTTTCCTCTGCCTTTTTCTTTGAAGTTTCTCTAGCCTTAGCTACAACCTTATTATCAACAGATAACTTAACACCAAAATGTTTTATAGGCTCATTTCCATTATCCTCAAATGTATAATATTCATATTCCTTTTTGTTTTTTTGACACCACTCTATAAATAGACTCTTATAGCTTATAATTTTATTCTTGAGTCTTTCCAAATCTACATGTGGAATAATTACATTTTGAAAAATAAATTTTTTACAATATGGGTATCCTTTATCTAAAAAAATAGCTCCAATTAAAGCTTCAAATAAATTGCCATGGATATTCTCTCCATGATTCTCATCAGCAATATTAGATTGTACAAAATTGATCAAATTTAGCTCAGACCCTAGCTCATTTAGATGATTTCGACTTACTATCTTAGATCTCATTTGTGTTAAATACCCTTCAGATCCATCAGGAATATTTTTAAACAAATAAGATGAAATTATTGAGCTCAATATTGAATCTCCCAAAAATTCCAGTCTTTCATAATTAATTGCAATTCCATTAATATCTCTACGATTCAGTGAACGATGAATAAAAGCTCGTTTATAATATTCTAAAGATTTAGGGCTAAATTTTAACAGAGATTTAATTTGATGATAAAAAGGGTCTTTTCTTGTGGAAAAAAAATCTTTTAATCTCAAAATTGGCATAATTAATCTGTTTTTTTAAACAACAAGCATGCATTATGTCCTCCAAATCCAAAAGTATTACTCATGGCTATGTTTACCTCTCTGTTTTGTGCTGTATTCAATGTGAGATTTAAGGTTTGATCAATATTCTCATCTATATTTTTATGATTAATTGTTGGAGGAACAATTTTATTCTGAATAGATAAAATAACTGATATTGCTTCAATTGCACCAGATGCTCCTAGCATATGTCCAGTCATAGATTTAGTGGAATTAATGTTTATATTGAGTGCATGTTTTCCAAAAACATTGCTAATAGCTTTTAATTCTGCAATATCTCCTAGTGGAGTTGATGTCCCATGTGTATTAATAGCATCTACTTCATTAGCTTTTATTTTTCCATCATTTAAACAATTTCTCATTACTGCTTTTACTCCATCGCCCTCAGGATGTGGAGCTGTTATATGATGCGCATCACATGAAAGACCTGCTCCAATTAATTCTGCATATATTTTTGCTCCCCTAGCTTTTGCGTGTTCATATTCCTCTAAAATTAATGTTCCTGAACCTTCTCCAAGTACAAATCCATCTCTAGTAGCATCAAAAGGCCTAGAAGCAGTTGAGGGAGAGTCATTTCTAGTTGATAATGCATGCATTGCATTGAACCCTGCCATCCCAGTAATGTTGATTCCAGCTTCACTGCCTCCTGAAACAATAACATCACAATAGCCTAGTCTAATATAATTTAAGGAATCAGTTAATGCATTGGCTGAAGATGCACATGCAGAAACTGTAGTATAATTGGGGCCCATAAATCCATATTTTATTGATATATATCCGGGAGCTATATCTCCAATCATTTTTGGAATAAAAAATGGGTTAAATCTTGGTGTCCCATCACCTGCTGCAAAATTTAATATTTCATTTTGAAATGTTTCTATTCCACCTATTCCTGATCCCCATATTACGCCAACTCTTAATTTATCTATGCTATCAAGATCAAGTCCTGAATCATTAATTGCCTCCTCAGTTGAGACCATAGCATATTGTGTAAATTTATCCATTCTCCTCTGCTCTTTTCTGTCAAGAAAATCAGAAATATCAAAATGTTTTAATTCGCACGCAAATTTTGTTTTAAATTTTGAAGTATCAAAGTATGTGATGGGAGCTGCTCCACTTTCCCCATTAACAAGTCCTTGCCAAAAATCGCCAATATTATTGCCAATTGGGGTTAAGGCTCCAAGACCTGTAACAACAACTCGTTTTAAAACCATGAAAATTTGATTGTTTAAATATTCTCGATGTAAGAAATTGCTTGCCCTACAGTTGCTATATTTTCAGCCTGATCATCAGGGATCTGAATATTAAATTCTTTTTCAAACTCCATTATTAATTCAACGGTGTCCAATGAATCTGCTCCTAAATCATTCGTGAAGCTGGCTTCGACAGCTACTTCATTTTCATCAACACCTAATTTATCTACTATAATAGCTTTTACTCTTGATGCAATGTCTGACATAATTTTTGTTTTTTATATTTATAATATAGTTAGGGTGCAAAAATAAAAAACTTTATTTTAATTTAACTATTTCAATAAAAAAATTACAAGCAGTTATTAAATGACTTCTAATCAAATTATAATCTTTGCGTCTGGCTCAGGATCTAATGCAGAAAACATAGTTAATTATTTCTCTAATAAAAGATCCAATCACAAATGGTTGATCTGCACTAACAATCCAAAAGCAAGAGTAATTGAAAGGGCAAAAAAATTACAAATCGATTATAAAATTTTTACAAAAGATGAGCTTTATAATGGTTCTATTTTAAATTGCATAAATTCATTAAATCCCGAATTAATCATCCTAGCTGGATTTCTATTAAAATTCCCTATTGAAATAATTGATGTTTATAATAAAAAGATTGTTAATATTCATCCTGCTTTATTGCCTAAATATGGAGGTAAAGGAATGTATGGGATGAATGTGCACAAAGCAATTATTAAAAACAAAGAAGCTGTAAGCGGGATTACAATTCATTATGTAAACAAAAAATATGATGAAGGTCCTATTATTTTTCAAAAAGAAATTAAAATAAATCCATCCTATACTCCAAATGATTTAGCAAATAAAATACATGATTTAGAAATGGAGTATTTTCCAAAAATTGTAGAAAATTTATTAACTCTATGAAATCAAATAAAAAAAAATATTATGTAGTTTGGGAAGGGAATAATATGGGTATTTTCAATACCTGGGATGAATGTAAGCTTCAGACTAAAAATTATAAAGGGGCGAAATATAAATCCTTTGCAACATTAAAAGAAGCTGAAGCAGCCTATAGTATGTCCTATTACGAATTTAAAAATATTGAGCCAAAGAAAATTGATGTTAATCCTCCAAATTATAATTCAATATCTGTTGATGCAGCATCAAGTGGTAATCCTGGAAAAATGGAATATCAAGGTGTAGATACTAAATCAAAAAATATCTTATTTAAACGGGGGCCCTATAAAGAAGCTACAAATAATATAGGAGAATTTCTTGGTCTTGTGCATGGGCTAGCACTACTAAAAAAATTAAAAAGCAATCAAATTATTTACTCTGATTCAGTAACGGCAATAAGCTGGGTAAAAAAGAAAAAATGTAAAACCAAGCTTATTCCAAATAAAAATAATAAAGAAGTTTTTATATTAATTCACAGGGCTATTAATTGGTTAAACACCAATTCTTATAACACTAAAATTGTGAAGTGGGAAACAAAAAGATGGGGAGAAATTCCTGCTGATTTTGGCAGGAAATAAAAACAAGATTAACTCTATATTAATTTTTATTATTTACTAGCTTTGTCTTTTGAGCAAACATCAAAATGAATAAACTTCTAATAGTAGGGACTGTCGCATTTGACTCTATTGAAACACCTAATGATAGCGTTGAGAAAATACTAGGAGGCGCTGCGACACATATTAGTTTTTCTGCTTCATTATTCAATATTAATAGCGCTATTATTTCTATAGTTGGAGGGGATTTTCCAGCGGAATATTTTGAAATATTTAAAAAGAGAAATATAGATATCTCTTCTTTAAAAATTGAAAAAAATGGCAAAACATTTTTCTGGATTGGCAAGTATGCAAAAAATATGAATCAAAGGGATACCTTAAAAACTGAAGTAAATGTTCTTGCAAATTTTGATCCTATAGTTCCCGAAAAATATAGATCTCCTAATGTTATTGTATTAGGCAATCTTGATCCTATTATTCAATTAAAAGTTATGGAGCAAATAATCAAACCTCCAACAATAACAATTCTTGATACGATGAACTTTTGGATGGGAAGCACCATGGAAAATTTAAAAAAAATTATATCTCAAGTTGACCTAATTTGTATAAATGATGAAGAAGTGAAACAACTTACTGGATTAGACTCTCTTATTGAAGGAGGAAAGAAAATTCTAAATATGGGTCCTGATTTTGTTATAGTCAAAAAAGGAGAATACGGCTCAATGTTAATTGATAAGTCAAACTCATTTGAATGTCCTGCATTCCCAGTGAAAAAAGTTAAAGACCCTACTGGTGCCGGGGATTCATTTGCTGGAGGACTAGCAGGTTATTTAACCAAAGTTAATTCCTCTTCATTTAATGAAATAAAGAACGCAATTATATATGCAACAGCTACAGCGTCCTTTTCAGTTGAAGAGTTTGGTATAAATGGTATAGACAAAATTAATTATAATGATATTTTAAATAGAGTTGATTTTATTAATAAACTTTTATAGTTCAATAATAATTTTGTTTTTTTGTAAACTTACATTGATCCAAACAAAATGAGTGATGAGTTAAAACATGAATGTGGAATTGCTCACATTAGACTTCTTAAATCCTTAGATTTCTATAAAAAAAAATATGGAAGTGCATTTTATGGAATAAATAAAATGTATCTGCTAATGGAAAAGCAACATAATAGAGGTCAAGATGGTGCTGGGTTTGCTAGCATTAAATTAAATGTTGAGCCTGGGAAAAAATTTATTAGTAGGATTAGATCTATAGAAAAACAGCCGATTCAAGATGTCTTTTCAAAAATAAATACTAGAATTAATTCTGATCTTAAAAATAATCCGAATCTTACTAAAAACACTTCGAAACTAAAAGCTTCTGTTCCATACCTGGCAGAGTCCTTGTTAGGACATGTAAGATATGGAACATTTGGAGGAAATAGTGTTGAAAATGTCCAACCATTGCTTAGGCAAAATAATTGGAAACATAGAAATTTAATTCTTGCAGGAAATTTTAATATGACTAATGTAGCTGAACTATTTAATAATCTAATAGAGCTAGGTCAGCATCCTAAAGAATATTCTGATACAATTACAATTATGGAAAAAATTGGACATTATTTAGATGATGCCGTCAGGAAAATGTACAAAGAGCTAAAAAAAGAAGGATATTCAAAAATGGAGTGTTCTGAGTTAATTTCTGATAGAATAGATATTTCTAGAGTATTAAAAAAAGCTTCAAAAAACTGGGATGGGGGCTATGTGATGGGGGGATTGTTAGGCCATGGAGATTCATTTGTAATGAGAGATCCTGTAGGTATTAGGCCTGCCTTTTATTATAAAGATGAAGAAGTTGTGGTTGTTGCGTCTGAACGGCCTGCTATTCAAAATGCATTTGATGTTGATATAAATAAAATTAAAGAACTAGACCCCGGAAGTGCAATAATTATAAAAAACAAAGGAGAGGTCGCAATCAAAAAAATAAATAAGAAAGCCGATATAAAAGCATGCTCATTTGAAAGGATATATTTTTCAAGAGGCAATGATGCTGATATATATTCTGAAAGAAAAAAATTGGGCAAACTTATTATGCCAAAAGTTTTAAATGAAATAAATTATGATGTAAAAAATACCGTTTTCTCTTACATACCAAATACTGCAGAAACATCTTTTTTTGGGATGGCAGAAAGCTTAGAAGAGTTTCTTAATCAGAAAAAAACTGAAGCTATAATAAAAAATAAAAAACTATCTGAAGAAAAAATAATTGATATTTTATCTGAAAGACCAAGAATTGAGAAAATTGCAGTTAAAGATGTCAAATTAAGAACCTTTATAACCGAGGACAATAGTAGAGATGATTTAGTAGAGCATGTGTATGATATAACCTACGGGGTAATAAAACCTACTGACTCATTAGTAATTATTGATGACAGTATTGTAAGGGGAACGACACTTAAGAAAAGTATCTTAAAAATGCTTGATAGGTTGAAACCAAAAAAAATTGTAGTTGTATCATCTGCTCCCCAAGTTAGATATCCTGATTGTTATGGAATTGACATGGCAAATCTTGATAGCCTAATTGCATTTAAGGCAGCTCTAGAGCTCCTTAAAGACAAGAAAAAATATGGACTGGTTAAAGAAATATATAATAAATGTAAAAGTCAGAAAGGTTTGCCCGATAAAGAAATTATAAATCACGTAAAAGACATATACAATATGTTTACAGCAGATGAGATCTCAGATAAAATTGCTGAAATTTTAAGTGTTTATGTTAAAAATTCAAAAGTAAAAATAATATATCAGAGCATTGAAAATTTGCACTATGCATGCCCAAACCACACTGGTGACTGGTACTTCACCGGCAATTATCCAACCCCTGGGGGGAATAGAGTAGTTAATAATGCTTTTATCAACTTCTATGAAGGAAATAAAAAAAGAGCTTATTAGGCATTTTTAAATTTCTCAGCTACAACCCGCCAATTAACAACATTAAAGAAGGCTGCAATATAATCTGGCCTTCTATTTTGATAATTTAAGTAGTAAGCGTGTTCCCAAACATCAATCCCCATTATTGGCTGACCACCACAACCAATTGAAGGCATAATAGGATTGTCCTGGTTTGCAGAAGAACAAATTTCTAATTTACCATCTTTAACGCATAGCCAGGCCCAGCCCGATCCAAATCGTGTTGCTGCAGCTTTTGAAAATTGTTCTTTAAAGCCATCCAAAGAATCAAAAGAAGAATTTATTGCAGCCTCTAAATCGCCTTCTAAATTCTGTTTGTCATTTGGATTTAATATTTCCCAAAATAAACAGTGATTATAATATCCTCCCGCATTATTTCTAACTGCCATATTATTCATGTCTAAGCCAGTTAGAATTTCTTCAATGGTTTGATTAGAAATATTAGCTTTATCTAAAGCATTATTCAAATTATTGGTATATCCATTATGATGCTTAGAATAATGTATTTCCATTGTTCTAGCATCAATATGAGGCTCTAAATCTGCATATCCAAAACCTAACTCAGGTAACAAAAAACTCATAATTTATATTTTTAATTAGTAAAATCAATTTTTTTACAAATTTACAATAAAGCTAAACAAAAATCAACTAGTATTAATTAACTTGTATAGCAAGAAAATGCGCCTAAACAATTCATTTAAAATATATAATGCTTCTGCTGGAAGTGGCAAAACTTTTAATCTGGTAAAGGAATATTTAATCCTTCTTTTGACATCAGAGAATCATGATTCTTACAAAAATATTCTAGCTATTACTTTTACTAATAAAGCCGTTAATGAGATGAAAAGCAGAATTGTAGACAGGTTGATTGAATTTAGTGATAAAGAAAAAATAAATAAAAATAGTGCTATTGTAAAAGAAATTATTAAACATACTAAGCTCTCGGTAAATAGTATTAATATTAAATCAAATCAAATTTTAAAACATCTCCTGAAAAATTATGCCGCTTTTGAAATTTCTACTATTGACAAATTCACCCAAAGAATTGTAAGAAGCTTTAGCTACGAGCTAAACATTGACGCCAAATATGAGGTAGAAATAGATGAGGAAGATTTGCTGGAGAAGGCTGTAGACAAACTTATTTCAAAAACCGGTGAAGACAGTGAATTAACAAAACTCTTTATTGATTATGCCTTTGAAAAAGCTGACAATAATAAAAGTTGGGACGTATCACTAGATTTTAAAAAAATTGCTAAAATATTAATAAATGAAAATAGCTATGAAATTATAAAAGAGATGCAGCAAAATTCAATCTCAGAATTTATTTCTGCAAAACAACAACTAAAATTGTTAAAAAAGAATGAAGCTGATAATTGTTCTGCCCTTGCAGAAAAAGCTTTAAATCTGATTGAATTAAATGGAATAGAGCACAAAAGTTTCATTCGAGAAAGCCTGCCAAAGCACTTTAATAAAATAGTTAATAAAGATTATGAGCGCATATACAATAATCAATTAGAAAATAATCTTGCTGCCGGGAATTTGTATTCTGTTAAAATAGATCAAGAGCAAAAAGATTTAATTGATTCAATACAGCTTAATTTATTCGAAATATTTAATAAAATAAAGACTAAAGTTTTTAATATAAAGCTATATGATAATCTATTAAAAAATATTACTCCTCTATCTATTCTTAATGCAATTAATGATGAATTAACAAATCTTAAAGCTGATAATAATACTATACTGATTTCAGAATTTAATAAAATTATTAATGAAGAAATTAAAAATCAACCTGCCCCCTTTATTTATGAGAAAATTGGATGTAAATACAAAAATTACTTTATAGATGAATTTCAAGACACATCAAATCTTCAATGGGAGAACTTAATACCCCTTCTACAAAATTCATTATCTAGTGAAAATTCTAGTTTAACTATTGCCGGTGATGCTAAGCAGTCTATATACAGGTGGAGAGGTAGTCAAGTAGAGCAATTTATAGGCCTTATTAATGAAAATAATCCGTTTTATATTGATAAAGAACTTATCAATCTTCCCGTAAATTATAGAAGTAATAGAAAAATTATTGAGTTTAATAATGACTTCTTTAATCATATTGGATCCTTTGTATTTAGAAATAATTATTTCAAGAACACATATCTTCAGGCTTCTCAAGAAATATTTCAAAAGGAAGAAGGATATGTCAGTATTACACTGATAGATCAAAAGAAAAAAGCAGAAAAAGCAGAAATATACTGCGAGAAGATTTTGGAGATTATTAATTCTTGTATTAAAAATGGATATAAATCAAAAGACGTCTGTATAATTGTTAGAAAAAGAAAAGAAGGAGTTTTGATCGCTGACTTTCTAAGTGAGAAGGGAATAGATATAATTTCCTCTGAATCCTTATTAATTGATTCATCTCCTGATGTACGCTTTATTCTAGATACTATTAATTATTGTTTAAGTGAAGATGTGGCAAGCAAGATTGAAATACTTAATTACTTGTATAATGGAAATAAAACAACTGAATTAAGAGATGATTTTATTAGAAAATTTATTGATTTAGACTCAGTTAATTTTTATAAAAAATTGGAAGAATACAGCTTTTATTTTGAAAAAACCTTTCTGGCCAGGCTTTCAATATATGAGGCTGTTGAGTATATTATTTATAGTTTTAAGATCAATGAACAATCAAATTCCTATTTGCAATTTTTTCTTGATTTTACCCTAGATTATTCTAGCAAATTCCAGTCAAGTTTCTATGATTTTAGCAATTATTATCAAGAAAAAAAAGATAAATTAAGCATTGTCAGTCCTTCAGAAATTAATGCTGTTGAAATAATGACAATTCATAAATCAAAAGGACTAGAATTTCCAATTGTTATTTATCCTTTTGCTGATCTAGACATATATAGAGAGATTGAGCCTAAAGAATGGTTCCCTGTTAAAGAAGAAAAAATTTCTAATTTCTCTCATTTATTAATGAACTTTAATAAAGATGTTGCACACTTTGGCCCGTTCGGTAAAATGATTTATACAGATCATGTTTCTAAGCAAGAAATAGATAATATAAATCTATTGTATGTAACGCTAACAAGAGCTAAAAGTGAGCTATATATTATTGGTTCACAGTGTTTTAATAAAAATGGGGAAGAAAATCTAAATATATACTCTGGACTATTAATTAATTATTTAAAAAAAATAAATAAATGGGATGATAGTAAGGAGTCCTATCATTTTGGGTCTGCAACAAAAGTAAAAAAACCCCCTAAATTGGATCACAATATTGTGAGGCCACAACAATTTATTTGTAATCCAAGAGAGAGACATGGAATATCATTGGTTTCAAAATCTGGAATGATATGGGATACTAATAAAGAAAAAGCAATTGAAAAAGGAAATTTAATCCATGAGCTTATGAGCCACATTAACTCTCCAACAGATGTGGAAATCACAATGAATCATTTCTTAGATAGTGGTAGAATTAATATAGATCAATCCAAAATGCTTAATGCTCTAATTCTATCAATAATCAGTCATCCTGATTTAAAAAAATATTATAATTCAAATTCTGTATCATATAATGAAAGAGAAATTATTCAGAAAAACGATAAAAATTTAAGGCCAGATAGAATAGTCATTAATAAGGATAATAAAGCTACAATTATAGATTATAAGACTGGTGCCCCCAATAATTATCATAAAAAACAACTAGACGAATATGAAGATGCCCTAAAGAAAATGGGATACTTAACCCTAAAAAAAATACTTGTTTATATAGAAGTTGAGTCTGTTAATGTTACTACATTCTAATAAAGAAACCAGACATTATAATCTCTAATTAAAGTTTCTTTTAATTAGAGATTATATTGCTAAAAACTTCTTATCTTGGCTAATTAAATTTTTATTTTATGAAAAACTTTTACAAATTATTATTAATCGTATTATTCATCTTCGGTACAACAAGTGTGCAAGCGCAAGATGAAAACAATCCATGGCAGTTCAGTTTTGGTATGCATGCTGTTGACCAGGAAGCAGATGAAAACACAAAATTTACTGAATTTTT
>ERZ651768.1289-NODE-1289-length-18446-cov-4.737928_pt1 | contig 18446 bp, 19 predicted proteins | sample MGYA00514754_ERZ651768 | MGnify/ENA metagenome assembly ERZ651768
GAATATATAGAGAGAGCTCTTCTATTCGGTATAGGTCAGAAGTTTTGAATCAAAATGACACAGGATCAAATTATCATGTGATGATGTGGATTTAATTACACAATTTTTCAAGTGGAACTGTTTAATAGGTTCACACCTTCATGATGGAGAAGTTTTTTCTTTAGATCAGGTCCACCCCCGTATCCACCTAATTCACCAGATGATGTTATAACTCGATGGCAGGGAATGATAATAGGTATTGGATTTTTCGCATTGGCGTTGCCAACTGCACGAGCAGCTTTTGGGCTCTCAGTTTGAACAGCAATATCCTGGTAAGAAGCAGTATGCCCAAATGGTATTTTACTGACTTCGCACAGGACTTTATTGAAATATGATGGTAGCATCAGATTGAATGGTACCATGAATGCCCTTCGCTCTCCCGAAAAATACTGATTCAGCTCATCAAGAGCCTGTCGCAAGATATTTGATCGGTTTTTTATCGGGGTTATCGATATAGTTTGATAGTTTATCGAATTAGGAAGAAATATCCGATAGATCTCTTTTTCGCTGGCCTGTACTCCAAACTTTCCTAAAGGTGAATCGAGTGTGGCAAATTGAATCATTACGACAGATTATTTTAATTTGATATACTGTCGGATGATTTATTAACAGCAGAATAAACTCATTGCTCAGGGTGCATCCTAACTAAAATGGAACTGGCAACAAATACACTTGAATAGGTTCCTACAAGTACACCAATTATCATAGCAAAAGAAAAATGATGAATCACTTCACCGCCGTAAAGATAAAGAGTAAACACCACAAAGAGAGTAGTGATGGAAGTAATAATGGTCCGGCTCAAAGATTCATTTATACTTTGATTCACAACTTGAGACAATGTAACCCGTTTCATACTTTTTACGTTTTCTCGAATCCGGTCAAAAATGACTATGGTATCATTTAAAGAATATCCTACGATCGTCAGGAATGCAGCAATCACAGCTAATGAAACTTCATATCCAAGAATTGAAAATACTCCTAAAGTTATGGCCACATCATGGGCTAAAGCAGCAATGGCCCCGATTGCATATTTGAATTCAAACCGTATCGATATATAGATTAGAATAAGAGCTAACGCAGAAAATATTGCCATTACTGCTTTACCACTAAGCTCAGCACCTATCTTTGGGCCAACCTTTTCAATAGATAGGATAAAATCATTCTCATTTTTAGGAACCAGATCAGGGAATATATTTTTCATTTTCGCTACAAATTTATTTGAGAATTGTTCTGGTTCATTTTCTAATGTTGGTAGCCGAACTGCGACGTTCGATTCATCACCAAAGTGTTTGATCTCAGCCTGACTGAAATCAAAGTTCTGGCCGTCTATTGAGATATTGCCCAGAGCAGTTCGGACCTCATTAATATCTACAGGTTCGGTGTAGTTCACTGCCACCATGGAGCCGCCCTTAAAATCAATGCTTAGATTTGGTCCCCTATTAATGATAAGTGAAATGATTCCAACCAGAATGAAGGTACTGGAAAGAAATCCTGCAATCCTAGATTTGCTCATAAAATCAATTTTGGTATCTTTAATTATTCGCATTTTATATGCTCAAACTAGTAAGGTTTTTTCGGGATGTAATGGTGTTGAAAATGGTTCGTGTCACAAATACAGCTGTAAACATACTAATTAAAATGCCCCAGAATAGCACAGTAGCGAATCCTTTAATAGGGCCAGTACCAAACTGATATAATACCAAGGCGGCGATCACTGTTGTAACATTAGCATCAATAATTGTGGTTAATGCCCGATTATAACCGGAATCTATTGCAGCTTTGGTGGTTTTACCTTTTCGCAGTTCTTCACGTATGCGCTCAAAAATAATAACATTGGAATCAATAGACATACCTACTGTCAGTATCAGGCCAGCAATTCCAGGAAGGGTGAGTGTCGCTTCCAAGGAAGCTAGGACGGCCAATACCAGAAAGATATTCCAGATTAAAGCAAAATCAGCAATGGATCCTGAGATCTTATAATAAACCACCATGAATATCAGCACAATTGTCAATCCGATCAATACAGATTGTGTTCCCTGGGCAATGGAATCTGCACCTAAACTAGGTCCTACGATTCGCTCTTCGATAATATTAACTGGTGCGGGAAGTGCCCCCGCTCGAAGGATAATAGCAATATCTTTTGCTTCATTAATATTAGCAAATCCTTCAATCTGAGTTCGACCACTAGGTATTTTCTCTCGAATGGATGGGGCCATATGGACCTTACCATCCAAAACAATGGAGATTCGTTCTCCAACATTTGCACCAGTGACCCGGGCCCAGGTTCGAGAACCATCACTATTCATATTAAGTGAAACTACCGGTTGTCCCGCGCTCCCGCCCCCAAGCGTTCCTAGGCTTGCCTTTGCTTCGTCTACCACTCCACCGGTAAGCTCGGGCGTACGCTCCAGATAATATAGTCGGTAAATTTTTTCCTGAGATGGTGATCCCGGAACAGGTTTAGCTTCATGGCTGAACAGAAATTGCCCCATTGAAGATTTAAGCATAGACTGGACTTCATTTCTTGCCAATAGTTTTTTCAGTGCATAGACATTTTTCTCACTTACACCCATGTCGCCGGGCAAAGGTTCTATCAATGAGCGAAAAGGTGCATCGGCGAATATCTCACTTCCGGTGGACGTGCCAGAATCATCTTGAATTGTTTCTGTATCGCCGAAGATCTCATCGACTGTTATACTTGCATCATCATCTTCATCATCCACCGTCTCAGTTTCCACTTTACTTTTTTCCTTTTGAAGAGATTTAGTCAGTTCAACCAATTCTTCTTCAGTTGTAGACTCTTTAAGTAGATCATCTATCTGTATCAGCATCTCATTGGTCACAGCCGAGTTCTTAACAAGATAAAATTCAAGTAAAGCGGTACTTTGAAGAAGTGAGCGTGCTCTTTCAGAATCTTGGATTCCTGCTAACTCTACAAGAATACGATGTTGACCCTGCTTTTGAATGGTGGGTTCGGAAACACCAAATTGGTCAACACGATTTTGTAATATTTCCAGGACGCGGTTAATAGCATCATTAGCTTCTTCTTCCAATTCGCTCAGTATCTCGTCTAGGCTTGAACCATATTCATGATAATATCGTGCTGGTTTTAATTTGCTGGACTCTATCTCCTGTCGAAAGACGGTAAAAAATTCTGTGTCTAGAAAATTAGATTTTTCAACAGTTTTGTTTAAAACAGCATCAAATCGATCATCGCGGTTGGTTGCCAGATTTTTCATCAAAGTCGGAATATCTGCTTCCAATACAATATACATACCACCTTTTAGATCCAAGCCTTGTCGAATGATCTTTGATTCAATAGTTTTTAAATCACCCGACTCTCGCAGTTCTTCTTTTTTTTCATCGGACATATTTTGGTATTGCCATGATGGCCAGAGGGTATAAATACCCCAAGCAAGAATTACACCAATAATCAAATATCTAGGTGTCAGGTTTTGTTGCATACGATTATTTAATTCAATATATCAAACTATTCAAAAAAAGCCCGGGAATTTACCCGAGACCTTTAGCTCGGGCAACCATCCATAATTAATATTATACAACTTTTAGTTTTTTCCCGACCTTGTGAAAAACAGCAATTGCCTTGTCGAGTTGATCACGTTCCATACCAGCAGAGATCTGGACTCGAATTCTGGCTTGACCTTTGGGAACAACTGGGTAATAAAAACCAATGACATAAACTCCTTCCTTCAACATTTCTAAGGCCATGCTTTGTGCCAATGCTGCATCGAATAGCATGATCGGTACAATGGGATGAACACCATGAAGAATATTAAAGCCCGATTCATCCATTTTTCTCCTGAAATAAAGCGTGTTCTCCTCCAGTTTGTCTCGCAGTTCTGTTGTAGCTGAGAGCATTTCGAATACTTTGATTCCTGCTGCAACAATAGATGGTGCTACAGTATTAGAAAATAAATAAGGTCGAGATCGTTGCCGTAATAAATCGATTATCTCCTTTCTTCCGGTTGTAAATCCACCCGATGCACCGCCCAGAGCCTTACCTAATGTTGACGTATAAACATCAATTTTATCCATGACACCACAATACTCTGCTGACCCGCGCCCGGTTTTTCCTATAAATCCTGTCGCATGAGAGTCATCAACCATTATCATAGCTTCATATTTTTCCGCGAGGAGAGTGATCTCATCTAGTTTGGCAATAGTACCATCCATGGAAAAAACACCATCAGTAGCAATAAGTCGATGTCTTGCATCCTTGGTTTTTTTCAGTTGGTTTTCGAGATCAGCCATATCACTATTCATATACTGATAACGTTGTGCTTTACACAGCCGAATTCCATCAATAATGGATGCGTGATTCAGGGTGTCGCTGATTATAGCATCGTCCGGACCAAGCAATGTTTCAAAAAGACCACCATTCGCGTCAAAACAAGAAGTATATAGGATTGTATCATCCGTCCTAAAAAATTCTGATATTTTCTGCTCTAAATTTTTATGAAGGTCTTGCGTACCGCATATGAAGCGTACCGATGACATCCCAAATCCGTAGTCATCCAGTGCTTTTTTCGCTGTATCTATTATTTCTGGATGATTGGATAGACCAAGGTAATTGTTGGCACAAAAATTCAAGACCTTCCCACCTTCGATCGTATCAATGATCACTCCTTGTGGTGTAGTGATTGTACGTTCATCTTTATAAAGGCCTTCAGCCTTGATTTGATTTAGTGTGTGTTTAAAAAATGATTCAGGAAAAGTCATTATTATTTAACTTATGTAAAACCTGGAGTAACTATTATAATATATTTATGTATTCAATCCATTCGTATTTAAATCTTTACCACTCCAAAACAATCTTCCCGCATTCTCCAGATTCCAATGTATCAAATGCATCCTGAAAATCATCAATTGGAAATCTATGTGTTAATACACTAGAGATATCCAGTCCACTACGCAGCATTTGTGTGAATTTATACCATGTTTCAAACATTTCTCGACCATAGATGCCTTTTATTTGTAAGCCTTTGAAGATTATATCATTCCAATTGATGTGTGTTGATTCCGGGAGTAAACCAAGCAATGCAATACGTCCACCATGATACATGTTTTCCAGCATATCACGGAATGCATCAGGACTGCCTGACATTTCCAGCCCCACATCAAATCCGTTTGACATGTTCAAGTCATCAAATACATTGGTAATCTTTTCTTTCGATACATTTATTGCTTTTACTGCTCCAATCTTTCTTGCAAGGTTAAGTCTATATTCATTGATATCAGTTATGACGACATGCCTTGCACCAACAAAATTGCAGATGGCAACTGCCATGATTCCAATAGGTCCTGCTCCAGTAATAAGCACATCTTCTGCCACCATTTCAAAAAATAGTGCTGCGTGGGTTGCGTTTCCAAGTGGATCAAAAAAGGCCGCAATTTCCGATGGAATGTCATCATGAATAGGCCACACATTTTTTTCCGGTAAAATGAGATATTCTGCAAATGCTCCATCGCGATGGATTCCGATTCCAATGGTACGGTGACATAAATGTTGTTTTCCGGCTCGGCAATTCCGACAGTATCCACAGGTAATATGTCCTTCCCCGGAAACTCGGTCTCCTGGCTTATAATGGGTCACACCAGGACCAGTTACTTCAACAATCCCACAAAATTCATGACCAATGATCAATGGAAGTTCCAGATTGCGTTGAGCCCACTCATCCCAACCGTAGATATGAAAGTCTGTTCCGCAGATAGCCGTATGGGTAATTTTGATTAATACGTCGTTTGTACCGACATTTGGTTCAGGTACGTCTTCCAACCATATGCCTCGTTTGGGGAATTTCTTTAATAGGGCTTTCATAAAAATATGTGCGAAGAAGGGTGTAAATTACAGATGAGATCTTTGTGCTCCAATTTTCAATAAAATTGGATTTTCACAGCATGTTATTGGTTCTTAATGTTTAATTTTATTTTGTAATAACAACTAAATTTTCAAATTATATTTTATCAAATTTATTCATGGGTAAGATTCTACCATTCATTAATCAGAAAGGTGGTGTTGGTAAGACCACTTCAGCGGTAAATGTTGCCCTGAGCCTTGCAGTGTCGGAAATAAAAACGCTTATAGTTGACCTGGATCCTCAATCAAATGCGACGACAGGTTTATCTGATTTGATTGAGAAACCATCTAAACATATTTATGATGTATTGATCAGAGGAACTGACATTAAAGATGCCATTAGCAAAACACAATTTCCGCATCTGGATATTATTCCTTCCACCTATGATCTCGTAGGTGCAGAGATAGAATTAGTTAGCATAATGGCGAGGGAATATCAGCTTAAAATTGCATTAAAAAAAATACTCCGGCGGTATGATATCATTATTCTTGATTGTCCACCCTCTTTGGGTCTCCTGACCATTAACGCTCTCACATCTGCTCATGCAATCATTATTCCTATACAGTGTGAATATTATGCACTAGAAGGTCTCAGCCAGTTGCTGAACACTATCCGCCTTGTTCAGAAACACTTGAATCGCAACTTAGAAATTGCCGGTGTGTTGATGACCATGTATGACAGCCGTTTGAATCTTTCAAAACAAGTAGTGGAAGAAGTAAAAGGATATTTTAAGGACAAATTGTTTAAAACATTGATCTATCGTAATGTTCGCCTAAGTGAGGCACCAAGTTTTGGAAAGCCGGCCTTACTTTATGATGCGAGTTCAAATGGCGCAAAAAATTATTTGAGTTTAACAGAGGAGATCCTCCAACGTGTCAGATAAACGATTAGGACGTGGAATAGAGTCGTTGATCAGTCCGGAACCGGCATCGAAATCTTCAAAACCAGGCGTCGCAAAAATTTTTCTGAAAAATATAACGCCAAATCCTCATCAACCGCGCCGTTACTTTGATAAACATGCCTTAGATGAACTGGTAGCATCAATAAAGGTTAAAGGTGTTTTAACACCTATAACGGTTCGTGAAACAAAAATAGGGTATGAATTGATTGCTGGTGAACGACGCTGGCGTGCAGCAATAAAAGCTAGGTTGAAAAAAATTCCGGCGTATGTTATCGATATAAAAACCGATTCAGAGATGATGGAAGTAGCCCTGATCGAGAATATTCAGCGTGAGGATTTAAATCCTATGGAAGAATCAGAAGCTTATGCTGTGTTGAACAGTAAATACAATCTATCACATGATGCCATTGCAAGGTCAGTTGGGAAAAAGCGGGTTACAGTGTCTAATTCCCTACGATTACTAAAACTTCCACTGGAAATAAGGAAAAGTATTAGTAAGGGTGAAATTTCCGGTGGTCATGGCAGGGCGATACTACAGGCAAAAACAATTAACCATATGAATAAATTATGGAAGTTGATCCTTAAAAAGAACCTAAGTGTCAGAGCAGCGGAAGCACTAATAAAATCAAAACCAAAAAAGACAAGTGTTTTGAAAGTAATCCATTCAACAGCACCAATCAGAGCAATTGAGAATCAATTAATTGAATTATTAGGCACCAAGGTCAAACTTAAACCTGGTCAAGTAGGTGGGTCGATTGAGATCCTTTATTTTTCTGATGATGACCTAGAACGCATACTGGATTTGCTTCAATCGCTATAAGAAGTAAATAGTGAATCCCGAAAAATATACTGTTATCATTGTGCCTGATGATGAATCTGGTACGAGGTCTTACAATATTTCAAGGAAAATGATTCGTATTCTGTTTACAGTCGGTATACTTTGTATAATGGGGGTAATTATCTTTATTGCCTTTTACATTCCAAAAATCGGTGAGTATGATACTATAAAAGGAAATTATGAAAACCTAGCAGCAGAACGGTCGAAAGTATTAGAGCTCAGTCAGGATCTTCAGCGCTTAAAGCAAATGGATGGCTTTATTAGAAAATCGCTTGGTGCCGAACTAGATTTTGATGAAAAACCCATTCTTGCAGATTCGCTTATCGGGATGACAATAATTCCAGAAAAAGGAATTTCATATATAGAAAACATTCCTTCAGTAGCTCCTATAAAGGGTTTTGTAAGTCAACGTTCAGGACAAATGTCGCCATTTATCAGAAATACACATCGGGGTATTGATATTGTTGCAAAGGAAGGTGAACCAATTCTATCTGCCGCAGCTGGTGTCGTAATGTTTTCTGGCTGGACCTATGAAATGGGTAACCTTATTATAATCTACCATGGTGATGGTTATTTTACACATTATGGTCACAATCAGAGGAACCTCAAAATACAGTTGAGTGTGGTCAATCGTGGTGAAGTTATTGGTATGGTAGGTAGTACTGGTATATCTTCTGGTCCTCATCTGCATTTTGAGATTTGGAAAGATGAAAAATCTGTAGACCCACTTATCTATTTCCCAGAATACAAATTAACAGATTTAACTTCTAATAATGGTTGAATTCAATTTTCAGAATGTACATACCATGGTTGGACCTGATGCCATCATTCAAGGACCAATAAGATTAAAAGAAGGAATCATTATATATGGCAAGGTCTATGGTGATGTGAGTACGAACGGTCCTATCAGGATCGTCCAAAACGGTTTAGTTCAGGGTGGCGTTCAGGGCAGTGATATTCGAATTGGAGGGACAGTTATAGGAGATGTGACAGCTGATGGTCAGGTCATATTAGGTAAGAACTGTGTTCTCAAAGGTGATATAAGTTATCGGAAACTCTTGATCGAAGATGGTGCCCAATTTGAGGGAAAGTGCGATTTGGTGCAAAATAATGATCAAAAATTTCAAAGCTCTAAAAGTGAATCTGATAGCGGTTAATTATGTCTGACTCTGAGGATATGTCAAAATTTGATTCTGCAAGCTCATTTACGTATCTTCAAAGAATAGTTCAGAAAGCCGGTCCTGCAGCATCTGCATCCTACACGCTTTTAGCTTCAGTGCTTATTTTGACACTTCTTGGTTGGTATATTGATAGATCAATAGATACAAGTCCTATAGGTTTATTAATTGGTCTATGTCTTGGACTATTAACCGGGTTTTACCATTTGGCAAGGGTAATCTGGTCTGGGGAAAAATGAAATTATTTGGTTATGGTGTTTTAACATCTTTTGGTATCCTTGGATTATGTGCACACTTTTTATCACAATATCAATATGAATTATTCTTTGGGTGGCTTGGGCCTGTTGTGGCCGGCTCAGTCACGATTATTTTTGTTGAACAAGCCTCAAAAAAAGATTTGGGGTCAGTCACTAAAACCTTGGCGATCGGGTTCGCGGTAAAAATGGTTTTCTATGGTATTTATATATTGATCTTGTTTGAATTTTACTCATTTTATCCCATTCCTTTAATTTGTAGCTTAGCAGGATTCTTTGTTGGGCATCATGCACTGGAAGCAGTTATAGTCAATAATTTATCCAAGCCTAAAATCTAATTTTCTGACGTTATCTAAATGAGAATTTTATGAGTATTTCTGACGCTGAGCATGGTTCCGAAAGTGTAATGGAACAAGTGGGGCCCAATATCATTCACCATGTTTCGAATTCTGACATTTCCCATCCTATTATTCACCTTCCTACTATCTCAGGTATTGATTTTTCTGTTACGAAACATGTGTTAATGTTATGGCTGGTCTCATTTTTAGTGGGAGTTGCTGTGATAGTACCCGTAAGAAGATTTTTATCAGGTGATCGGTCCGTTCCGACCGGCTGGATGAATGCACTGGAAATTACTATTCAATTTATACGGGACTCGATCGTTAAACCCAATGTGGGTCCCAAATGGGTCATGACATGGACACCACTGGTTCTGACGTTCTTCTTTTTTATTTTATTCGCGAATGGTATTGGAATGATACCGATCTTTGATGTTTTAGGTGCATTTAACCGTTTTATCCTGAATGTCCCTGCTTCTGATTCCCATAATTTTATCAATGGAATACTCCATGGTGGTGTTACCGCCACCGGTAATTTCAATGTAACAGCAGGGTTAGCAACAATCACATTTTTTTCAATTATAATAGCTGGCACAATGGCTCACGGATTCATCAATCACTGGAAAAATTTGGCTCCTCCCGGTTTACCTTGGCCCGTTTACATCATTTTGATCCCAATTGAGGTCATGGGGTTATTTGTAAAACCTTTCGCACTTACAATGCGTCTGGCTGCAAATATGACCGGTGGTCATATTGCGCTACTTGCACTTTTATCTCTCATGGCCATTTTTGGCGAAATGTTTCATAGCACAGTTGCAGGATTTGGTGTGGCATTTGTCTCTGTTCCTATCGCTGTTGCTATTTTGGCACTTGAAATCATTGTCGTTCTGGTTCAGGCATATGTATTCACTTTACTAACAGCTGTGTTTGTTGGAATGGCGATCAATGTTCATCATTAAAAAAAGGATATAAACAATGGAATCAGCAACTGTATTTGTACCAGTCGGATTAGGTCTGACGGTAATTGGAGCTGGATTAGGGATAGGTCGTTTCGCGGCGTCTGCAGCGGAGAGTATTGCCCGACAGCCAGAGGCCGCTGACAAGATCACTGGTGCTGTGAACTTGCCCCTCTTTCTTCTTGAAGGTGTTGCAATCCTTGCAGAAGTGTTCATTTTCTTACAACTTATTCTGCCGCCACCTAGCTAAGAAATCATGGATCAATTCTGGGTTATTCCCGGAGGCGAAGACCTGCATGAGTCCACAGAGACTCAGGAAGGGTCAGGTGCTCCAAACCCTTTAGTTCGATTAGATCCGGGTCTGTTCATTTGGACGATCCTTACGTTTCTGATTCTTTTCTTTGTGTTGTCAAAGTACGCGTGGAGACCATTGCTCGCAGCATTAGAATCCCGGGAGAAGACTATCAGATCTTCTTTGGAAGACGCTGAAAAGGCCAAGCAGGAATTAGAACGTCTCAATGCTGAAACTGAAACCATCATCTCTGAAGCCAGGTCTGAAGCCCAATCTATTCGTTTAGAAGCAAAATCTGCCGGTGAAAAGGTCAAAGCAGACATCATCGCCCAAGCTGGAAAAGATGCAAAAAAACTTCTAGATGAAAATGAAAAACAGATCCAGGTTGAAAAAGATAGAGCAATCAATGAGATTCGTCAGGAAGTTGTAGGCCTGACCTTAACCGTAGCTGAAAGAGTCATCAGGAAGAATCTGTCCAAAGAAGATAACCAAAAACTCATTGAAGGCTCATTAAAGACCCTGAAAGGTTATGATGCATAGACATACTACAAAGCATCTTACCGAAGCACTCTACTCGGTATCAGAATCGAACAATGTTTTGGATGCTGTGCATAGCGCTCTAAAAACCTTGAATAAACTGGTACGGGAAAATAATCAATTTCGTGCTTTCATTCAGTCAAAGAGGATAACAGGTGCAGATAAAGCAAAGATCTTAAACACTGTTTTGGGTGAATTTGGTCAGCCATTGGTTGCTGAATTGGTTTCTCATTTGGAAGGGAGGCAAGCATCACAGCAATTGCAAGATGTTACAAATCTTTTCGATCACAGGTATAAAGTAGGAAAAAATATTGTGTCTGTAGAAGGAACGGTCGCCAGTGAATTGGATGAATCTGAAATTGTGTCCTTAAAATCTTCGTTGAACTCTGCTCTTGGGAAGAACATAGATTTATCTCTTAAGGTTGATGAATCCTTGGTTGGGGGAATAAGACTTAGGATCGAAAATACATTCTTGGATGCAACTATACAGAATCAATTAAACAGACTCAAGCAGGAGTTGCTGCAACCATAAAATAATAGGATATCATGGAAATACATACTGATCAATTAACCCAGTTACTTCGCGAACAGATTGAAAAATTCGATGGTTCAGTTGATGTGTCAGAGGTCGGGGAAGTTATTGCAGTAGGTGACGGTGTTGCCCGTGTCTCTGGTTTGGAAAATGTTATGAGTTCAGAACTTGTTGAATTGCCAAACGGGGTTTTTGGGATGGCTTTGAACCTGGAAGAAGACAATGTTGGTTTGGTTCTTTTCGGCGAAAGTTCTCTTGTAAAGGAAGGTGACCTTGCCAAACGGACAGAACGAATTGTAGAAATTCCTGTTGGGGAAGCAATGCTAGGCCGAATTGTAAACCCATTGGGACAGCCCGTAGATGGTAAAGGAGAGATTAAAACAGATCAATCACTCCCTGTAGAGCGGAAAGCACTGGGTGTACTTCAGCGGCAACCTGTAAAAGAACCATTGCAAACAGGTCTTAAATCAATCGATTCAATGACCCCAATAGGACGCGGACAACGTGAATTGATCATTGGTGATCGCCAGACAGGTAAAACAGCTATTGCAATAGATACGATGATCAATCAGCAATACACCCATAAAACGGATAAACCTGTATACTGTATCTATGTTGCTATAGGACAAAAAGCATCCACGGTTACACAGGTTGTAGCCGAGTTAGAAAAAACCGGTGCAATGGAATACACAACGGTTGTTACAGCTAATGCATCTGATCCAGCACCGATGCAATACATTGCTCCTTATTCAGGAGCGTCCATGGGTGAGTATTTTAGGGATAACGGGAAACATGCACTGATAATCTATGATGATCTAACGAAGCAGGCTCAGGCTTATCGCCAGATGTCGCTATTACTACGTCGTCCACCGGGAAGAGAAGCATATCCCGGAGACGTATTTTATTTGCATTCTCGTTTATTAGAGCGCGCCAGTAAACTGTCCGATGATCTTGGTGCAGGCTCGCTCACAGCATTGCCGATCATTGAGACCCAGGAAGGTGATGTTTCGGCCTACATTCCCACAAATGTCATTTCTATTACAGATGGACAAATCTTTTTGGAGACAAATCTTTTCAATGCAGGTATTCGGCCCGCTGTAGATGTTGGTATATCCGTTTCTCGAGTCGGTGGGAATGCCCAGATCAAGGCCATGAAAAGCATTGCTGGGATGTTACGTCTTGATCTGGCCCAGTTCCGTGAACTTGAAGCCTTTGCAAAATTTGGTTCTGATCTGGATAAAGCAACTCTGGCGCAATTGGCTCGTGGAAGGGCAATGGTCGAAGTACTGAAACAAAATCAGTATGTTCCAATGTCTGTGGAAAATCAGGTGGCCATTATTTTCGCAGGCTCCGAAGGATTTTTAGATGATATACCTGTGGAAAAGGTTGGTGAATTCGAAACTGGTTTACTTGAATATTTAGAATCCAACTATGTTACAGTGTTGGACTCAATCCGACAAACCGGTGAATTAAGTGAAGAGAAAAGGGATGAACTCAAAAAAGCAACTGACGAATTCAAGAAAGGATTTGTATCCTAAGTGGCAAACCTGAAAGATATCCGAGACCGAATTAAATCGGTTAAATCAATTCAGCAGGTTACCAGTGCTATGAGAATGGTCGCTGCAGCAAAATTACGTCGTGCCCAGGAGCGAATGGAGCAAGCCCGCCCTTACGAACAACGGTTGCAGGAGGTTATAAATAATTTATTACCTGATGTAAACCAAGATATGCTTGACCTACTCCAGGTCCGGGAAGTAAAACGTGTCGGATATTTAATTGTGACATCAGATCGGGGACTCGCAGGCGCATTTAACACCAACGTCATTAAAAAGGTGGAATCTGAAATTGAAGAGATTGGTAAGAAAAACACTGATCTTTTTTGCATTGGCAGGAAAGGAAGAGACCATTTTAAAAAAAGAGATTACTCTGTAGTTCTTGAGTATGTGGAATTTTGGAATGAGTTGGATTTTCCCCATGCCGTAACATTTGGAGAAAGTATTATCAGCCATTTTCTTTCGGGCCAAGTAGATGAAATTAGGGTTGTGTACAATTGGTTCAAGAATCTGGGCATGCAGGAACTGAGGGTTGAGAAATTACTTCCCCTTTATTACGAGGGTGACAAAAATCACTTTGGGGACCATATCTATGAGCCCAGTAAAAAAGAAATTGTAGAGTCACTCATTCCTCGGCACCTGAATGTAGAAATGTGGAAATATTTACTGGAGTCATTTGCTTCAGAAATGGCAGCACGGATGGTTGCCATGGAAAATGCAACTGAAAATGCAGGTGAGATGATACAATCTCTGCAATTGCAATTTAATAAGGCACGTCAGGCATCGATAACCACTGAAATGCTTGAAATTGTCGGTGGTGCAGAGGCATTGGCAAAATAGTCTGGAAGAAGGGATCTTATGGCAGCAGAAGGAAGAATTTCACAAATAAAAAGTGTGGTCATTGATGTTTTATTTGAAGACGGCCACCTTCCTGAAATTATGAATGCCTTGGAGCTTACCCGGGATGATGGTAGTAAAATCGTACTGGAAGTTGCTCAACACTTGGGAGAGTCCACTATACGTGCGGTGGCTATGGACTCGACAGATGGACTTCAACGTGGACACAAGGTTGTTGATACGGGTAGACCAATATCGGTTCCCGTTGGAAAAAATATTTTAGGACGAATGTTTGACGTTTTGGGAGAGCCCATTGATAACAAGCCAGCTCCGGAAGTGGAAAAACGTTTGCCCATTCATCGAGAACCACCAAAACAGGAGGATCTCACTACTTCTGCTGAGATGCTTGTTACTGGACTTAAGGTTGTGGACCTGATGGAGCCTTATACCAAGGGCGGTAAAACGGGATTGTTTGGCGGTGCTGGTGTAGGCAAGACGGTTCTGATCCAGGAATTGATCCATAACATTGCTACTGAACATGGTGGTTATTCCGTCTTTGCCGGTGTTGGTGAACGGACCCGAGAAGGGAATGACCTCTACCGAGAAATGACTGAATCTGGTGTTATCAAAAAAACCACCATGGTCTTTGGACAAATGAATGAACCACCAGGGGCAAGACTCCGAGTGGGTCTTTCTGGCCTGACCATGGCAGAATATTTTCGTGATGAAGAAGGTCGCGATGTGCTCTTGTTCATTGATAATATTTTCCGTTTTACTCAGGCTGGTTCGGAAGTGTCGGCACTATTGGGCAGAATGCCCTCAGCTGTGGGCTACCAACCCACATTAGGTACGGAGATGGGAACCTTACAGGAGCGTATTACCTCAACCAAGAAGGGATCTGTAACTTCGGTACAGGCAATTTATGTACCGGCCGATGATCTGACTGACCCAGCACCTGCAACTGCTTTTGCCCATTTGGATGCGACAACTGTGCTGGAGCGGAAAATTGCGGAATTGGGTATTTACCCGGCCATTGATCCTCTTGCTTCAACTTCCCGGATTCTTGACCCTCGGGTGATTGGAGATCGCCATTACCGCGTTGCCAGAAATGTCCAGGAAGTTCTCCAAAAATATAAGGAGTTACAGGACATTATCGCGATTCTTGGTATGGATGAACTTTCCGATGAAGATAAACTTGTGGTCCACCGTGCGCGTAGAATTCAGAAGTTCATGTCACAGCCATTTTCTGTGGCCGAGCAATTTACCGGGACTCCAGGACGTTATGTCAGTCTGGAAGACACTGTTTCTGGGTTTGAAGGTATCCTGAATGGAGAAGTGGACGAATTGCCAGAAAATGCATTTGCTTACGTAGGTAATGTGGATGAAGCAGTTGAGAAACATAAGAAGTCTGCCGCTTGATGAACACCATTCAGTTAGAGATCGTTACCCCGACCCATGTATTAGATGAAGGTCAGGTCAGTTATGTTCGCTGTCCTGGGATTGATGGATCATTTGGTGTTATGGCAAACCACATTGAAGGAATTATTGCCCTTGATGTTGGAGAGGTCAAAGTAAGAAAAGATAGTCAGGACGAATACCTTGCTATCAGTGGCGGGTATGCAGAGATCATGGAAGATAGACTAGAACTTTTGGTTGAGTCGGTTGAAAAATCCAGTGAAATTAATGCAGAAAGAGCAAAAATGTCTATGGAACGTGCCAGAACCCGTAAATCAGAACAAGACCCTGAACTAAATGAAGCAAGAATAAAAGCTTCACTTTCACGGGCATTGAACCGGTTACGGGTTTCAAAAAGATAAACCACATTTCCAACTGAATTCAAAAAAAACCGCCCGTAATTTCGGAGCGGTTTTTTTATGCCTTTACTGAATTAAATATGTTTAAGCGAACACATACCTGTGGGGAACTCCGAAAATCCAACTTAGGGGAAGCAGTATCCTTAAATGGATGGGTCAATACAGTTAGATTACACGGACAGGTTATCTTTGTGGATCTTCGCGATCGCTATGGAAAAACACAGATCGTATTTGATGCAGATTCCTTTTCAGGCAAATTCGGAGCAGTAAAAAAATTGTCCATGGAAGACGTGCTTTCTATTCAGGGAACCGTTAGAGATCGGGCTAAATCGGCTGCTAATTCGAGACTGGAAACAGGAGAGATAGAAGTACTTATTTCTGATTATACCATTCTTAACGAATCAGCACCTCTTCCCTTTGTATTAAATGACAGGGAAAATGCTGAAGAAAACCTTCGATTGAAATATCGATATCTTGAACTCAGAATGGAGGAACTTCAGCGCAACATTTTGACACGCCATAACACTTATCAGGTAACCCGGAAATTTTTATCTGAACATGAGTTTGTTGAAGTGGAAACACCGGTTCTGATGAAATCCACTCCGGAAGGTGCACGGGATTACTTGGTGCCCAGCAGGATACATAATGGCAAATTCTATGCACTGCCCCAGTCACCCCAGATTTATAAACAGATCCTGATGATTTCAGGATACGATCGCTACTTCCAGATCGTTAAATGTTTTCGGGATGAAGACCTTCGGGCAGATCGTCAACCAGAATTCACTCAGATCGATATTGAAATGTCATTTGTGGATGAAGATGATGTTTTTTTTCATATGGAGGGCCTAATCCGCCATATTTTCAAATCGGTAAGGAATATTGATCTTCCTGATCCTTTTCCCCGTTTGACATATAGGGAAGCTATGGAAACTTATGGGTCTGATAAACCTGACCTTCGTTATGAGATGAAACTGCAGGATGTAAAAGAATTCACAGACTTGTCTGAATTCAACGCCTTCAAATCTGCTGAAAAAGTGAAGGGACTCGTGGTAGAAGGTGGTGCAAAATATTCTAGGAAGATCATTGAAGAATTGATTGATCATGTAAAGAAATACAAGGCCAAAGGGCTGGCCTGGATGAAAAGTGAAGATGGGGCACTTACCAGCGGCATCTCCAAGTTTTTCTCCGGTGAGTTACAGCAGTCCATGTGCGAAAAATTGGGTTTGCATAATGGGGATATTTTATTTATGATTGGTGATAATGCATCTGTTACCCTGAGTGCTCTAGGGCATCTCCGGGTTGAAATAGCCAGGCGAGAAGCTCTGGCCAACACGAATGAATTCAACCCCCTTTGGGTAACAGAATTTCCCATGTTCGATTATGATGAAGAAGCAAAACGGTTCATTGCAATGCACCATCCTTTTACCGCACCGAGGGATGAAGACGTTGAAACATTAGACTCAGATCCGTCCAATGCCTTAAGCCGTGGATATGATTTAACCATGAACGGCTACGAAATTGCCGGCGGTTCGATTCGAATTCATTCACCAGCATTACAGCAAAAGGTCTTTTCTTTACTTGGACTAAGCCATGGGGAAGCAGTAGAAAAATTTGGATTTTTAGTAGAAGCACTAACGTATGGTGCACCGCCCCATGGCGGTATTGCTTTTGGATTCGACAGATTAGTGATGTTGCTGGCAGGGACTGAAAATATTCGAGATGTGATTGCATTTCCGAAAACCACATCGGCAACATCCATTATGGATGAAAGTCCAAATTCTGTAAGTGAAGCACAGTTGAACGAACTGGGAATTATAATAAAAGAAACTGAAGAATGATTAATATTTAAAGTAGGATTTATTTTATTTGAACAAAATTATTCACTTTAAGGGGAATTATATAAATTCCGTTTGAATCGTTGGATTCGTCATATTTGTGAAGAAAGTAATTTTGTTCTATTTGATTAAAGAGATGAAATCCATGCCTTTTATAAATTAATGTGTTTCTGATGACAGGATAGAAAAAATCGCAATTATTAGAATGCAATTCTTCATTTTATTTTTGATTTTACCAAAACTAAAAATGCGGAGGAGGAAAGCCCAACAGCACTGAAGATCATACACATCACCATGATCTGGTACCGAACCGCAATCAGTGGTGACACACCGGACAGGATTTGCCCGGTCATCATCCCTGGCAGGGAAACAAGTCCAACTGCAAACAGGGAATTGGTGATGGGGATTAGAGCCGCTCTCAAGGCGATGCCTCGAGCTTTGGAATAATCCACATCCCTATCCATCTCTGCCTTCAGGCGCTCGGCTGCCAGGCTGACGCCATTCATGGAACTGGCGAAAATCATCCCAGCTAGGGGAATCATATAGCGCGGCAAATACCAGGGGCTCAGATTAAGCACTACCTGTGTTACCAGAAATAGGGTAATACCTCCGCCAATCAAGATGGCGATTAAAGCAAACTGATAAAATTTTATCCTGTTTTCC
>ERZ651768.1291-NODE-1291-length-18399-cov-10.432213_pt1 | contig 18399 bp, 18 predicted proteins | sample MGYA00514754_ERZ651768 | MGnify/ENA metagenome assembly ERZ651768
CCAGAATGATTTACTTCCGCCGCCAGGTCAGTGTCGGCCATTATCTGGTCTCCGCTCTAAGCTAAAGGCGTGATTCACCTGATTTTTTCCAATCTTGATATACGAACGATACAGTACGTTCGAAGAAACTGGAACCACTAACAGAAGTTTTGAGTTACCCAGACCGACTTTTCGGCGCCGATCACAATGCCCAGTCCTTCCCAGTCGTAGATGTCGGTCAAGATATTCTCTCGGTGACCCGGACGGTTCATCCATTCAAGGACGACTCGAGCAGCAAGTTCATCGAGCGTCACATAATTTCGACTTCGTGAGGTGAATGACGAATATAAGAAACCCTGAAAGATATTCTCCCTGATCCCCTCGGTGAAGAAATTGCCAAAATCTCTCAAACCTATATAACCGAGCGCCTCTCCGCGTTCGGTTGCATCCTGGCCGACAAGGCTTTCGTGTTCAAAGAGATTGTTCAATGCCATATATTCACTGTGACTCAGTGCCACCTCAGCAAGCGCGGGGTCTTGGGTCAAAACAAGCAGTGATTTCAGTCGTCGTTCGACATTTATCTGTCGATAAATCTTTTCAGTGAGGAAAATCAGCCATTCTGAAGATCCCCTAGTTAGCGAGATTGGGATTATTGTCGAAGATGTCGTGGTTGAAATTGAAGGTTCCTCTAGCGACGTCGTACGCAAAGGTTCGGTTGATTTACCTTCCAGTAAAAATATCCTGCTACCAAAACCGCTCCGATAACAACCGTAAGGATCATCCATTTTGCTGCCTCTCGCGTCTTTGTGTTTCTGGCTTGTTCTGCGTTTCTAGTGCCATGACCCACTCTGTGAGCGAAATCAGCCCTAATCAGGTGAATCGGGCCGTCAGGAACACCAGACATATATCACAGGATCGAGAGTAGTTTTGCGTCGACACAAAACCGTGCGAGACATCGCGGGTTGGGTCCGCCGGTTCAGACCTGAAATTCCCGGCTTCGCAATCTGGGCATCCAGTCTGATAGTGTGCGTGTCTATTCGAGCAAATCGGTATCGTTCAACACTCAGATCTTCAAAATCCCCGGCCCGCATATTTTCAAAATGGCCCGGGCCACTTGGTCCGGGGTCAGGTTGTCCGTTTCGACTGCGTGGTGGGCTTGGGAATAGGCCGGCATCCGCTGGGCAAGAAGTTCTGTGATGCGTTCCAACGAGTTGCCTTCGCCAAGTAAAGGCCGCGCCGGGGCGTTGGGGTTCCCGCCGGTCACTCTCCGGTGAATGGTCTCTGGGCGGGCGCTGAGATAGAACACGGTGCCGCAGTCCAGCATCGTGCGACGGTTCTCATCGTCGATGAACGATCCTCCGCCCGCAGCGATTATGCGGCCGGTCTCCAAGCAGATTTCTTTCACCACCGACCGCTCCAGTTCTCTGAAGGCGTCCTCTCCTGAATCCCGGAAGATATCGGCAATTGGTTTTCCGGCCCAGGCGACGATCTCGTCGTCGGCGTCCCAGCGGGTCCACCCGCAACGACGGGAAAGGGCCCGTCCAACGCTGCTTTTTCCCGAGGCCATGAAACCCACCAGGATGATATTGCGAACTTGGTCCGACTGCATTCCGAATAACCTATGAGCTGGCGGCGGGTCTAGTCAGGCAGCCGGGTCAGATGCATCCGCGACCCCATGCTGGTGTCGGTCTCAAAGTACAACACCTGCTGGCCAACTGAATTGGTGTTGGGCGTGTCTGAGACGAACTTCAGACCGTGCGACTCGCATTCGCCGATGCAGGAAGGGATATCGCCCACCACGTAGCCCACGTGGTCCATCGCATGATCGTCGCCCATGGTGGAGGGGTCTCCGGGCTCGATCAGTTCCACCTGGACCTGACCAAAGTTCACAAAGGCGTTGCGCCCGCCGCTGCGGGAGGGTCCACCGCCCAGGTGCTGGCCGTCAAAATTGTCCACGTACCATTTGATAGCTTGTTCCAGGTCTTTGACCCGGTAGCCCGCGTGGACGATGCGCTCAATCTCTAGGCCGTTATTGCCTTCCAAGGGCTCGCCAGGCAACTGGGTGATGTGCATCTTTACGCCGTTCGTGGTTGTGGAATCAAAGTAGAGCAGCGTTTGACCCAGCACGTTGACGTTGGGCTTGTCGGAGGCAAATTTGAACCCTCGAGCGGTGAGGTCGTCGATCGCCTTATTGATGTCGGCAACGACGTAGCCAACGTGATGCATGGTTAGAATTTCGGTGGAGAGACCGGATTTGTCCTCAGGCTCCAACAATTCGGCCTCGGCATTGCCGAAGCGCATGTAGGCGTTCCTTCCGCCGCTGGGCATGGCATAGCCCTTACCCAAGGGTCCACCGCCCGCATTGACTGCGCCAAAGGACTTCTCGAACCAAGCAACTGCTCGGTCCAGATCTGGGGTCAGGTACCCCATATGTTGAATCTTCTCGAACATAGTGTCTCCTTGAAATTAACGCCTGAGGAAAGGCGGCCGATGGCTAATCTGGGCGGCCGGGGGCTGGGAAGTAGCCGGAACCGGTGCAGAACTCCACCCGGTTGCCGTCAGGGTCATGGGTGAACATGAAACCCTGGCCATCGTATCTAACGCCGTGGCGCGAGATCTCATAGCCGTTCTCTTCCAGAATCTTCATAGTGCCTTCAAAGTCCTCGACCTCAAATGCATGGTGGGTGTTTTCCGGCTTCACCGGGGCTTCTTCGGTCTCGATCAGGTGCACCATAATCCCGTTGTCCAGTTGCAGCCAGGTGATCTCCGGATTGGGTACCTGGCTCTCGATCTGTTTGATGCCCAAAAGCTCGTTGTAAAACTTCATGGCCCTGGCGGTGTCTTTGACCATGGTGGTGACGTGGTTGATCTGTTTCGTCTTGATCTGTCCTGGCATGTGACTCCTCATTTCGGGGGGTTCGTTGGCGAATATTGGGATAAAGGCGGCCCTTGATTCTGAGCCTAATTATGCCACAAAGCGGATGTCTTGGGCAGGCGTGGTGATGCCTGGGTACATCTTGCCGCGCAGCCCCGGTCATAGTTGGTTGCCAATCACCACCAGAACCACACCGCCGACTGTGAGCAAAGCCCCGAATAACAGCCGTTTCGTAACCCGCTCCAACCTGGTCAAGAACACATGGGCTAGGAACAGGGTGACCAATGGGCTGCTGGAAACGATTGGGCTGATGACAACCACGTCTGCCCGCTGCACCGCGAAGTACAGGGAGATGACCGCAATACCCGAGGCGATGCCGGCCAGAGCGACCCAGCGCAGCGACCAAAGATTCTTCGAAAACCCCTGCCCTTTTTCGCGGTGGACGCCGCTTTGGGCAGTGCTGGCGCCCACCAAAGGAGCCAGTACCAACATGCCCACCAACATGCTGAGCATCGTAATGACGAGAGGCGAATCAAATACCTCCAACGTCTGTTTGGCCATCACGTTGGTGGCCCCGTAGGATGCCCCGGCGCCCAGGGCCATCAGATAGCCCAGCACGAATATCTTGTCGCCCCGCCATCCTTCCAAGATTGAGGTGCCGCTGGCGAAGATCAGGCCGCCAACCACGCCTACGGTGCCCAGACCGACCAGAAGGTGCAAGCTCTCCCCGGTGAACGCCACGGCGAATAGGGCCGCAAAAGGCGCCTGAGAAGCCACGAACAGACTAGCTCTGGAGGCGCCAATCAGATTGACCGATAGGAAGTTCTGGGTCCGTCCGCCGAAATAGTTAACTATGCCCAGACCCAAGATCCATAATAGGGCGGCCTGAGGGATGGAGCCGATGTCCGAGAACGCGAACAACAGAGCCATGATCCCGGTAAAGAGAAAGCTGAAAATGAGGGAAACCATAACCCCCGGAAGGGGGAATACGGCCTGCAACCCCTGGCGGGAGAGGACTGCCGAACTGGCGAACCCAAAGGCGGCGAGTATCGAAAAAGCAACAGCAGCCATCGGGCTGTCTAGGCCTGCCTATTGATTTCGATGGCGCTTTCTATTATCGACTGGAAAATCAGGTTGCCATCGGTGCTGCCAAGGATGGCTTCGCAACTCCGCTCTGGGTGGGGCATCATTCCCAGCACGTTGCCTGCTTCGTTGATGATACCGGCGATGTTGTTGGCTGAGCCGTTGGGGTTCGCCTCATCTGTGGCCTGCCCTGAAGCGTCACAATACCGGAAGAGCACGCGTCCGTCTTTTTCAAGCTGAGCCAGGGTGGCCGGGTCGGCGAAGTAGTTGCCCTCACCGTGGGAGACGGGCACATCCAAGAGCTGCCCCTGGATGCAGGCCTGAGTGAAGGGGGTATCCGTACGCTCTGTGCGCAGCTGGGTCGGCTGGCAGCGGTACTCCAGGTGATCGTTGGGGAGCAGCGCGCCGGGCAAAAGGCCAGACTCGCAGAGTATCTGGAACCCATTGCAGATGCCGATGGCCGTCCTGCCGGATGCGACAAACTTGTTCAATGCATCCATAACCGGGGAGAAACGGGCCATGGCGCCAGGACGCAGGTAGTCGCCGTAGGAAAAGCCCCCGGGCAAGATCACCGAATCAAAGCCGTCCAGGCTGGTCTCGTCATGCCAAACGTACGCGGCGTCTTGGCCAAGGACGTCCTTGACCTGATAATAACAGTCGGTCTCGCTCCAGGTGCCAGGGAAAACCAGGATCCCAAACCGCATACTAATCTGAACCCATCAGGACAAAGACTCCAAGTACTCCGTGGCCATCTGGTTAACCACGGTCCCATCGGCTTTGCCGCGCACCTGAGGCATCAGCTTGCCCATAAGCTTGCCCTTGTCCTGTATCGAGGCCGCGCCAACCTCGGACACAGTTGCTTTAATCAATTCCATCAATTCTTCAGCGGACATCTGGGGCGGAAGGAATTCCTCTAGGACCACCAACTCGGCAGCCTCTTTGGCTGCCGCGGCCTCGCGGCCCCCTTCCTCAAAAGCCTTAATACTGTCGCGCCGGTCGCTGGCCTGTTTGGTGGCCACCTCAATCACACCGGCGTCGTCTAGTTCCTTCTTCTGTTCCTTCTCAACTGCTAGAACAGCGTTTTTGAAGAAACGCAGAGCATCCAGGCGCGCCTGGTCGTGGCTGCGCATGGAGGTCTTGATGTCCTCTTCTAGTTTTTCTCTGAGAGCCATCTTCAGCTCCGATCCTGGTATATCTCTATAATTTGGTCAATCCGAGTGCCGTTACATTCTACCCCCTGAGCGGGGCGCGGGGAGTATAGATGGCAGTGAAATTGGGTGTCAAATCATCAAATTTCACAAAATTGCCTGCCAAAACGGGATGTCCACGAGAATCGAGGCTCAACCGCTTTGCTTATCCTCTCTTTCCCAAGGAAAATGATTTTGCTATACTCGCGTTGCACTTTCCCATCCCTGGGGACGGGTATGTTTTTTTTAAGGCGGGCTATTAGGGATGCCGGCATACGCCGTAATCGGCGGCCAATGGGGTGACGAGGGTAAGGGGAAAGTTATTGACTACCTTGCCGGGGACGTTGACAGCGTAGTCCGTTACGCAGGCGGCAATAACGCTGGTCACACCGTCGTCAACGATAAAGGCACATTTCAACTACATCTGGTTCCATCGGGCATCTGCTGGCCCAATGTGTATGGAATCATCGGCAACGGCGTTGTCGTGGATCCCGACGTGCTGGTCGGCGAACTCACCGAGATTGCAGCACGGGGCATAGACACCAGTAAGCTATTCATCAGCGAACGCGCCCACGTGATCATGCCCTATCACGTTGTCCTCGACCGACTGGAAGAAGAAGCTAGGGGCGACGCAGCCATCGGCACTACCGGCCGTGGCATCGGCCCAGCCTACATGGACAAGACCGGGCGCATGGGAATCAGAGTTGGCGACCTATTGGACTGGGATACTCTGGAGCCCTTGGTGGCGCAGAATCTCAAGCAGAAGAACGCCCTAATCACCAAGATCTACGGCAGCGAGCCCCTGGCCTTGGACGACGTTTTGGCCAAGTGCCGCATCTGGGCAGACCAGATGACACCCTACGCGAAGGCCACCGAGCAATTGGTCCAAGATTTGCTCGCTCAGAACAAAAAGGTGCTGTTGGAGGGCGCCCAGGGCACCCTTCTGGACATCGACCACGGGTCCTACCCGTACGTCACTTCGTCATCTCCGTCCATCGGCGGCGCCTGTACCGGACTGGGCTTGAATCCCCAGGCCATCAAGGGAGTGCTGGGCGTGTTCAAGGCCTATTCGACTCGGGTCGGAAGCGGGCCAATGCCTTCGGAGATCAACGACGAAGAGGCCGAGGAGATCAGGGAAAAGGCCCAGGAATTCGGGGTAACCACCGGCCGCGCCCGGCGTATCGGCTGGTTCGACAGTATCGCCGCCAGATACAGCCAATTAGTCAACGGGTTCACCGGACTGGTGCTGACTCGGCTGGACATCCTCGACGAGTTCGATTCGGTCAAAGTGTGCGTCGGTTACGAAGTCGACGGCAAGCGTGTGGACCGGTTCCCAGCCAACACCGGGTTATTGGCCCGCTGCGAGCCCATCTACGAGGAACTGCCCGGCTGGGACCAACCCACCGCCAGCGCCACCGAACTTTCCCAGCTACCGGAGAATGCCTTGGCCTACGTCAAGCGCATTGAAGAACTCGTTGGATGCCGGGTCCAGATCATTTCCACCGGCCCCAGACGGGAAGAGACCATTCAGGTAGAGCCGGTCTTCACCTAATCGGACTTCCACATGAACGACAAAAATCCCCGGCGCCTTGGATGCGCCGGGGATTTTTTTGATTAACCTGTACATGGCCGTAATCTCTTAGGCTGAAACCGGCAGGTCAATCTCGTACTGGTCCAGCAATTTCTCGATCTGGGCCGCGGCCTTCCCGCTGGGCGGTACCAACGGCAGCCTGGGTACGCCAACCTTTAGGCCTAGGTGGTCCACGGCGTACTTCACCGGGATAGGATTGGACTCGGTGAACATACCCAAGAAGATGGGAAGCAGACGGCGGTGCTCGGCGGCCGCGCCCTCGACGTCTCCCTCCAGCAGCAGACCCATCATGTGCTTGATCTGGTTGCCGACTAGGTGAGCCACCACGCTGACAACGCCGTAGCCACCTATGGACATGATCAAGAACGTCTGGTTGTCGTCGCCGCTCCAGACCTTGAAGTCGGGGCTAGCGCCCTGGATGATTCGGGCGATCTGGTTCATATCTCCGCTGGCTTCTTTGGTGCCAACGATGTTGTCGATCTGGCTCAGCCGGATCGTGGTCTCGTCGGTCATATTCACGCCGGTGCGGCCCATGATGTTGTAGACGATGCAGGGCAGATTGGTCTCGCCGGCAATCGCCTTGAAGTGCTGGTACATCCCCTCTTGCGGGGGTTTGTTGTAATACGGCACCACTAGCAGCAGGCCGTCCACGCCCTGTTTCTCTGCTTCCTGGCTGAGCTCTATGCTCTCGGCGGTGCTGTAGGTGCCGGTGCCGGCGATGACCACGCCCTTGTCGCCTACCGATTGTTTAACCTCGCTGAAAAGGCGCATTTTTTCATCGGTGGTCAAAGTGGGCGACTCTCCAGTGGTGCCGGACAGAACGATGCCGTCACTGCCTGAGTCGAGAAGGGCATGGGCGAGCTTCTTAGCCTGCTCAAAGTCAACATCACCCTTCTCGTCAAAGGGAGTAACCATCGCTGTGAGAAGCCTACCTATCTCTGCCATGTCCGCCTCCTATAATCGCCTTTTTAAAGGCATCAGGGCCTTGGATTCGTTGCATTATACTCGTGAATAACCCATATCGCACCCCCTCCATTCAGCCAACGAATGGGCATCTCTTCGAGAAAGAAAAATGGTCAATCCGACCGTTCGTTGAGTGGCGTTAAAGCCGTTGTACGGCCGGCCTAGCCGGTCACTCCGCTGGTGTGCTTCGGCTTCAACCGTCCCCTGGCGATCAGTTCCTCAGCAATCTGCAGCGAATTAAGCGCCGCGCCTTTTCGCAGGTTGTCGGAAACTATCCAGAGCACCAGCCCGTTGGCGTGCGACATATCCTGCCTGATGCGCCCCACGAACACGTCATCCTCGCCGGCCACGTCCCAGGGCATGGGATATTCGCCCGACTCGGTATCGTCCAACACTGTAATGCCGGACATGGCCGCCAGCAGTTCCCTAGCTTCACCCACCGGCATCGGCCGGGTGAATTCAACGTGCACCGAGGCTGAATGGGAGATGTAGACCGGCACCCGCACGCAGGTGGCGGATATCTGTATCTCAGGCGCGTGTAAGATCTTCTGGGACTCCTGACGCATCTTCTGTTCTTCAAAGGTGTATCCGGTTTCCATGAACCGGTCGATCTGGGGGACAACGTTGTAGGCAATCTGGCCATCACCGGACTTACTAGTGTTCGAGTCGGCATTCAACAACCGCTCCGATTGCTCACGAAGGTCGGCCATCGCCCCGCCGCCTGCGCCGGAGACCGATTGGTAGGTGTCGGCCACGATGCGTTTGATGGGGTTCACCTGGTGCAACGGGTGAGCGGCCATCACCAAGGGAGTGGTGGAGCAGTTGGGGATGGATATGATTCCCTGGTGCCAGTCAACATCGGCCCCGTTTACTTCGGGCACGACCAAGGGCACCGTCTCTTCCATACGGAAAGCGGAACCGTCGTCGATAACCACCGCGCCTGCAGCCACTGCGGCCGGTGCAAGTCTATGGCTGACTTCTGAACTGGCCGATATGAACGCCACATCAACGCCGTCAAAGGACTTCTCCGTCGCTTCCTCCACGGAAAAGTCATTCCCGCCAACGCTGATACACTTCCCGGCCGAGCGGCTGGAGGCCAGCAACTTCAGCTTTGGCAAGGTAGGGTAGCGGGTTTCAACGATGCGGAGAAATTCGGCGCCCACCGCCCCGGTGGCGCCTACAACGGCGATGGTTAAGTCCTGCACTAGCGGTTCTCGATTTACTCTAAGATTCGTGCCTGAGACGGACCTAAAGCGCGAGCACGTTCTCCAAGCCTATCACAAGGCCCGGACGGGCTACAACGTCGCGGATGCAGCGCACCACACCGGGCATGTAGCAGCTCCGATCCAGGGTGTCATGGCGCAGGGAAACAGTCTGACCCGCCGCGCCGAAGATCACCTCATGGTGGGCGCTTTTGCCGGGCATCCGAATGCTATGGACCGATATCCCGTTATGCTCTCCGCCTCGGGTGTTGGCCAAGTTGTCCTTCTCGGGTTGGTTACGGGTGAACTGCTTGTTCTCCCCTAAACTGCGTACCAAGGCCAGGGCAAATCCTGAGGGCGAATCAATCTTAGCCTCGTGATGCGACTCTACGATGTCCACGTAATCGAAGTAGGGCGCGGCTTGCTCGGCCAGTTTCTTGAGGATCACGGCCCCCAGAGCGAAATTGGGCGCAACGATGATGCCAACGCCGTTGTCATTAGCCATGGCGTCTAGCTGCTTCAATTGGTCTTCAGAAAATCCGCTGGCGCCCATTACAATGTTGATCTTTCGAGCAGCGGCAATGGCAGCAGCGTCCATGGCGACGGCGGCGTTGGTGAAGTCAACCATCACGTCGGGTTTTGTCTGCTTTAGGAGGGCGTCTATATCAGTTGAGATCGCGACCATTGTGCTGTACGGCGTGCTCAGAACCGGCCCTCGGTCCTGCTTGCAAGAACCGCCCACCAATTCAAGATCAGTTTCTCTGGCGACAGCAGCCACGGTCTCGAGACCCATCTTGCCGGTTACGCCACCAATTACTACTTTTATCGACGCCATAGCACTCCTTTCTGAGGGCTCTTGCCGAGTGAGTCCGGATCACACCAACATGGCCGATGCGCACCCTTCAACGGGCTCAGGGCGAGCGGAACCAGCAGGCCAGGTTGCCGATTCGCATGTCGTTGTAACGAGGTCGTAGACGCGGGTTTTTTAACCGCCGTTACCCCATACGTCACGCCCGATTCGCTATGCCAGCTCACACCTGATGATAGCACGCAGCCTGATTGCCGGAAAATAAAACAGCCCCGGCCATTGAAGGCCGGGGCTGTTCTGTACCTAGTTAACGAGGGTCTGGTTAGCGGTTTCCACCTTGGAAGCGTCCACCACTGCCCGGACCTCCGGATCCGCGTCCAGGTCCACCCGGGCCACGGCCACTTGATCCCCCTCGATCTCCACCGCGTCCGCCACCGAATCCTCCGCGTCCGCCCCGGTCTCCGCCGCCGCTCCGGTTGAAGCCGTCGCTGGGCTCAGGCCGTGGAGCGGGAGGGCTGTCGTCGCCGAACAGCGCCTTGCGGGACAGGTTGACCCGTCCTTGGGCGTCAATCTCCCTGATGATCACAGTGAGCTCTTGGCCCTCAGCTAAGTCTTCTTCCATGTCACCCAGGTCGCCGTTGCGAATCAGGCCGTCCTTGCCGGGGACTAGTTCCACGAAGGCGCCAAAGTTGGTCAGTCGCACTACCTTGCCGGTGAATATATCTCCGATCTGCAGTTCCCGGGTCAGGGCGTCTACCTTGGAGTGGGCCAGTTCCAGCATGGCGGCGTCCACGCCACCGATAGTCACTGAGCCGTCGTCCTCTACGTTGATGCTGGTGCCGGTCTCTTCGATAATGGCCCGAATCACCCGACCGCCAGGTCCGATGAGGGCGCCAATCTTGCTGACTTCAATCTTCAAGCGAATCATCTTGGGCGCGTGTTCGCTCATCTGACCCCGTACTTCAGAGATGGCCTCGTTCATCTTGCCCATGATGTGCATGCGGCCCTGACGCGCTTGTTCCAGCGCTTCTTTCAAAATCGCCGGGGTCAAATGAGTGGTCTTCACGTCCATCTGTAGGGCGTTAACACCGGCGGATGTGCCGGCCACCTTGAAGTCCATGTCACCCAGGAAGTCTTCAATGCCCTGGATGTCGCTGAGGATGGCGTATTCGCCGTCGTCGCCGGTGATCAGTCCCATGGCGATACCAGCCACAGGGGCTTTAATCGGGATGCCGGCGTCCATCAAGCTTAGGGAGCTGCCGCAAACGCTACCCATGGACGTGCTGCCGTTGGAGCTCAGGCACTCGGACACAATCCGGATGGCGTAGGGGAAATCGTCCTCGGAAGGCAGGACGGGCGAGATAGCCCGCTCTGCCAAGGCACCGTGTCCGATCTCGCGGCGTCCCGGGGACATTGCCCGCCGGGCTTCACCGGTCGAATAGGACGGGAAGTTGTAATGGTGCATGAACCGCCGGGTGTTTTCAGGACCAACGGAATCGACGGTTTGTTTAAAACTCAGAGAACCCACCGTCACGATGGACAGCACCTGGGTCTCGCCCCTGGTGAACAGTCCCGTGCCGTGGGTGCGGGGCAAGATGCCGGTGTCGCAGGATATCGGGCGGACCTGGTCCATCGTCCGTCCGTCGGAGCGGATGTGCTGCTGCAGGATGCGGCCTCGGACGGCCTCTCGGAACACGGCTTTGAAACCGTCGCCGATGGCGTTCTTGGAGTAATCATCTTTCAGCGCTTCGGTGACAAGTGCGGAAATCTCATGCTCGCCGTCGTCCATCTCATACATGCCGGGGTTCTTGCTGAGAAGGTCTTCCCAGCGGGAACCGACGATATCTTTGATCTTGGCAACGAGCGCGGCGGCGGCGGCATAGTCGTATTCGACTTCGGCTTTGGGCTTGCCCACCTTGGTTGTTAGGTCTTCAATCAGGTCGATGGTGGCTGAGTTGGCCTCTTGGGCCTTGCCGATGGCTTCGACAATCACTTCCTCGGAGACTTCGTTGGCGCCGGCTTCAACCATAAGGATGGCGTCGCGGGAGCTGCTGACCACCATGCTCAGGGTGCTTTCAGTGCTCTGTGCGTAGGTGGGATGCAGGATGTATTCGCCGTTCAGGTAGGCGATCCGGCAAGAAGCGATGGGTCCGTTGAATGGAATCTGGGAGATTGAGATGGCGGCTGAAGCGCCAATCATGCCCAGAATCTCGGGCGGGTTCTCCTGGTCGGACGAAAGTATCGTCAGCGTAATCTGGATGTCGTTGTGCAGGCCTTTGGGGAACAGGGGCCTGATGGAACGGTCAGTGAGCCGAGATGCCAGGATGCCGTCCTGTCCGGGACGGCCTTCCCGGCGGAAGAAGCTCCCCGGAATCTTGCCAACGGAGTACATCCGCTCTTCATAATCAACTGTTAGGGGCAGGAAGTCGATGTCTTCTGCCCGGGGTCGAGAGGACATCACCGCGGTGACAAGAACGATGGTCTCGCCGAGGGTGACAGTCACACTGCCGTGGGCTTGGTTCGCCAGTTTACCTGTTTCAACAGTTAGGGTTCTGTCGCCGATCTGGCTTGTGACCGACACGGGATTAGATAGTTCTGTAGCCATAATATGCCTAGGGCAACCTCGCAATAAATAACGTGCGCAATCGATAGATGGGGTGAGAGCTAGACGAGAAACAACACCCTGAATCGGGTGCTGTTCTGAGGGGACTTAACGCCGAAGGCCGAGCCTGCTGATAAGTGTCTGGTAGCGGTTTACGTCTTCTGCGTCGAGGTATTTGAGGAGCCTGCGTCTCTGGGAAACCATTCCAAGAAGCCCGCGCCGGGAGTGGACGTCCTTCTTGTGTGTCTGCAGATGATTCGTAAGCTGTTTGATATTTTCCGTTAGCACGGCGACTTGGACTTCGGCTGAGCCTGTGTCTTTGTCGTTTCTTTGGTATTCCTTGATTATCCGCGCTTTGGTGTCTCCGTCTAGCATCAGGTGTGTACTTGCTTCTCTCTCTTCTCTTCTTTTACGTCCACAAGATTATAGCATACGGCCTCGGGCCGGGCAACGCGGGACCCTCACATAATCTTCTATCGAGGAGCGCTAAATTCCCGAAAAATCCTGCCCTAACTAAGCACCGAAAAACCGTCGGACAGACCGCCGCGCCCAGTAACCCCGAAGACCAGGTCAGAGGCACGGCCCCGGTAGAGGGCGATCTGCCCAAGTATCTCCAACGTTGCCGCCATGCCCTTTTCCGGAGGCTGGTCGTCCACGCCCACAGCCTTAGCCAAGTCCATGGTGTGGATAACCAATTCAAATGTCCGAGTCGGCAGGTAATCTATGAGCCGCATCCCGCCCACCGGAGTCGCCATGATGTAGTCGTCGGCCAGCTCTTCCAGCTTGTTCTTAACGTACATGGCGAAGCCGCGAACCATCATCCTGGGGTCGTCGATGATCTCCAATCCGGCGGCCCTTCCCCGCTCGGCAACCTGCTTCGGGTCAGCCAAGCCTTCGAACGCCTTTAGGAAGTAGTCCACCGGTCGCTCCAGGTCAACCTTGTCCCCAGGTTTGGCCGAGTAGCTCAGGATCGTGGTGAAAGACCGGTAAGTGTGCCCGGTCAGGTCGCGGGCGCACCACTCGCCCAGGGCGGGCACCTCCCAGCCGTCGATGTCAACCTGGTCAACAACTTTTGCGAAGAATTCGCCTGCTTCCAGATATGTTTCCCGAATGTCTTGACCGCTCATCTAAATCACCTGAGAGTTATGGTTGGCCGACTTCTTCTTCGATGTTAAGGGATTTCATCAGGCCGCTGAGCTGCGCCCAGGTTTCGTCTTCCACAAAGATCCCGTCTTTGCGTCGGGCCTGCTCTCTGTTCCATTCGATCTCGCCGGGATAGAGCACCTCGGTGAAACCGGCGGCGGGCGGCGAGTCCTTGATGAACTCGACGAACTCGCCCATTTCCTTCTTGAACTCTTCAAGAGGGCGGAAGTGCTCCAGGTTGAAGGCGGCGATGAAGACGCCGTCGTTGTGCCGGCCTTCCGGGTCGATGCCGAAGCCCAGGCCGGTAAGTAATCCGGAGAAGACTTCCACCATGAAAGACAATGCATAGCCCTTGTGGCCTTGATCGACGCCAACGGGCAGAATCGCGCCGCCGGAGTAGTAGTCGTTGGGGTCGGTCGTGGGGTTGCCGTCCTTATCGACGATCCAACCCACGGGTATCTCTTCCTTGCGGCTGCGGGCTAAGGCGATCTTGCCCAAAGCCACGGTGCTAGAAGCCATGTCCATCAAAACCGGCCCGTCCAGGTTGCTGGGCATGCCGATGCAGATGGGGTTGGTCCCCAATTTTCTGGCAATTCCGCCAAACGGCGCCACATGCTTGGGCGCGGCCCCAGAGTCGGCGGTAATCATGCCGATCATGCCTTCCGCAGCCATCATAGTCGGGTAATCCCCCAGCCGGCCTATGTGGCTCTGGTGGTGGACGGTGATGGCGGCGACTCCGTTGGTCCTAGCTTTCTCGATTGCCATGCGAGTAGCCTTCTCGGTGACCACGAAACCGAAACCCCAGTTGCCGTTGATGACAGCGGTGCAGGGGGCTTCTTTGACGACCTCAAAAGGAGCTCCGGGGACGATGTGGCCGACGTCGATGCGCTCGACGTAAGTTGGTGTTTGTATGATCCCGTGGGAGTCGTGGCCCGCAAGGTTGGCTTTGACCAGATGCCTTGCCACGATCTCGGCTTCGTCTTCCGGAGTTCCCTTGGCGCGGTAAATGTGGTAGGCAACTTTATGCAGGTATTCGGGCGTAAAAACGGGCATGTTTCAACCTCGGCGGAAAGTGACCCTAGTCTAGTGGGGAGCCTGGGGTTTGTCCACCGCACGGCGGCTGGCTGCGTCCGTTCCACAGCCACCTGCCGTCCTTGTTGGCCCCCAAGTGGACATGCTATTCTTTAGTCGTATAATGCCCCTGTAGCTCAGTGGATAGAGTGCCGGCCTCCGGAGCCGGAGACGAGAGTTCGACCCTCTCCGGGGGTACCATATTTCAAGACCTCTAGTGATTCCGCCAAAACCATATCTATTCGAATTTTGTCAGGTGTCATAGACATCGCGTTCAGCCAGCAACGGGGTGTGTGTCTTTAGGTCTGCGCTAGCGCAGAGTGCGCGGTTTCCAGCACCTCTGAGAATAGCTACCCAAGCTTCTCAGTCATCGCGGAATTCTTGTCATATCTGGACCATGCGATCATGTTGCTCGGGGCCAAGGGAATTCTTTGCTTGTGGGCGGTTAATCGCGATGTGCGCCGTATTCCCACGTCTTTCATAGGCTACGTCCGCAGTATCAGCCATGATTTTTCTCCTGGATATCACTAAATCTATACTCTAGTTTACGAAATTTTCATCACTGAATTCGGCCGTAATCAGCCATTTAACAGGGGAGGGCGCTATCCTGGCCACCGGGGCCGCATTGGCTAACGCCCTCTCAGATTTCGGCGTGCACATCACCCATCTGCCCCTTAGCCCCAACAACATTAGGTCTTGGATACGCCGTTCGTCAGGTGGATAATCGCCCGGCAACTACTTCGCCGATAGCCGAGAAGAAAGAAATAACCGGATACGGCTAACTTCGTTAGTTCGGCAACAACCTTTGACCCGGCGTGACGAAGAATTCCGGAAAACCAGCCAAATTACTCCGAACTCGTATCTATCAGATACGATGATGATGGTTGCTCGGCACAATCTGCTTAGATATACTCTTTATGTCCAAAGAAGCAAATTTGTGACCCGGAAAAACCATCTTTAGGAGGACTCCTTATGCCCGAATTTGATCTGGTGATTCGCGGAGGAATTGTTGTAGACGGCACGGGCCTCCCGAAGATCCGCGCGGACGTCGGTATCAGAGATGGCAGGGTGGCCATGGTCAGCGGCAGGATAAACGCGGCCGGAGCCAAAGAGTTGGACGCCAGCGGCTGCATTGTCGCGCCGGGTGCAATCGACCTCCACACTCATTACGACGCTCAACTCAATTGGGATCCTTACGCCTCGCTTTCAGGGTGGTTCGGAGTTACCTCGCTCACGGTAGGCCAGTGCGGCTTTGGTTTTGCTCCGACCAGACCGGAAGACCGCGACCTCAATATGCGGATGATGAACCGAATCGAGGCTATACCTTTGGAGTCGATGCGCCAAGGCATGCGATGGGATTGGGAAACCTTCCCGGAATATATGGATAGCCTTGACCGTCAAGGCTTGGGAGTCAATGTGGGAGCGCTGGTCCCCTTCTCGCCGCTCAGAGGATATGTGTTGGGTATGATTCCAGCACGGGAACGGACCTCCGTTACCGAAGCCGAATTGAATCAGATGAAACAGATCTTGCACGACTCGATGAAGGCCGGAGCTTTTGGCATATCCGCGGATAAGAACCTGGAGGATCGGCCCGAAGACGGGAGTTGGCTACCAAGCCACGTGGCCTCCAAGGAGGAGTTCTTGGCCTTGGCCCAGGTGATGGGCGGGTTTGGAGTCGGCCAGATCGGCTGGACCATTGGAATCTCCGATGACCGTCCGGAACAACGCGACATGCTTGCGGAGATGGTCAGAATGAGCGGCCGCCCGCTTCACGTCGTCTTGGGTGACGAAGAAGGCTACGAATGGCTGAAGGAGATGCGGGAAGAGGGGCTGCCCATTCTCGCACAATTAGGTTCGGTCCCGACGGTCGCCGAGTTCAAGCTATCCGAGTACAACTTGTTCGATTACATGCCCAACTGGGTGCAACCATTGGTCGGCACCAAAGAGGAGCGAATTGCCAAGTTGTCTGAAGATGGCATCAGGGAAGGCATGAAGCGCGACGTGATCGATCGTCCTCATCCCAGGACCGATTGGACGCAGGTCCAAGTGGTCGAGGTGGCTTTAGAACGCAACCTCAAATACGAGGGGTTGAGCATCGCAGATATCGCCGAAGCCGAAGGCAAACATCCGTTGGACGCCTTCTTGGACATCGCCTTGGACGAGGACCTGGAAACGGAGTTTGCCCATCCGGCTGCGGCACAAAGTGACGAAGTTCGGGTCGATCGCCTCACCAACCCTTTCGTCCACATCTCCGTTTCAGACGGCGGCGCTCACACCCGGTTTTTGGTTAACAGCGTGTGGCCGGTCTATTTCCTGGCCCATTGGATCAGGGATCGGGAACTCATGACGCTGGAACAGGCCCATCAAAAGATGAGTGCCCTTCCAGCCTGGTTTTCCGACATGAAGAACCGAGGGACTTTACGTGTGGGAGATTACGCCGACATCATGGTTTACAACATGGACGAACTGGGGCTGCTCTACGACAAACCACGGTTCGAGACGGACTTCCCAGGTGGAGAGAAGCGGTTGGTCCAGAAGCCAACGGGAATACGCTACATAGTTGTGAACGGGACTGTAACTTTCGTGGAAAACGAATGTACTAACGCATTACCCGGCAAGCTATTGCGCAGCTACGATATGGTCGGTTAAGGCTCGGCGCTGAACTAAGCTAGATCGGCAACCGATTCAAGGTCAACTTGGCATCGCACCGGTCGGCGCATGAGTCGGTTTATTCGTCGGGCACCAAAGCAACGATCCGATTTTCTTGCACCGTGACCAAAAAAGCCTTCATCCGGAAATCGGGGCGGCCTGGACAGGACCCTCCCGATTTTTCGTACTGCCAACCGTGCCCGTCGCAGACAAACAGATCGTCCCCTTCGTCCATAATCTCCCCCCCTTGGTGCGGACAAACCGTCCATAGCAGCTTATAGCCGTCCAGCGCGCGCACAAGGAAGTAAGAAGCGTCACCGACTTTCACCAAGGCAGGGAGCGTAGTAAAAGAAGACTCATCGCCCAAGTCGACTCTCACCTTCTTCGACCGGGCTGAGCCGCTGACTTGGCGCAGAGAAACTGTCCCTTTGGGGTTTTTAGAGGTCATGGCATACAGTCCTTGTAACTTGGCGGCCTTCCGGTAGATGAGTATAGGAAATATAAGCATCGACATCGAGCCGCCAGAGCTCTAACCTTACTTTGTCCTGGATTGTCGCGAACACGTTTGTCCTCTCCTAGTGATGATTCTGTGCAAGCATGGTGGGCATCGGCCTACGATTGACGGTCGCTGAAAGACAATATCCCATTGCGAAAGAAATTAAGCAATCTCATCCGGAGTCGCAGTCGTTGATTCTTCATTCCCTCGATTGTGTCTTGCAATCTTCGACGGTTAATCCCTAGCTCCACCACCAATCAGCGCTATTCCTGCCAGTCGTCTCCTTTACCTGGCCGTTCTATGTGGATGACGTTTGGTTCCAGTGAATGGCAGCGGCTGGGGCGGTGGCCCGCTTGTTCCCATCCTGGTGGAGGGAAGTAAGTCAGTGGCGTATGTGGGTACGGTCCATAGCCGTCAAACCGGGTAGCCCCAAGTCCCGGGCGAAAACTGAGAGCATCCTAATGGGGTCTTCGTAAATCGTGAGAGTCTTCTGCTTGCGGCCCCCGGCTCCCAAGGCTAGAATAAACTCACGAATCAAGTCTTCATCCGAGACTTGTTCATGCTTAAAATTAGGCGTAGTAATATCCGACCTAGATGATCGCGATACCACGGCAGCCTTCCCATTTCAACTCCATCTAGCCTCGCATATGTTCGCCTACGAGTCAAAAATTCGATCGGGGTGTAGCCCAGCGGTAGGGCGCCTGCTTTGGGAGCAGGAGGTCGGGAGTTCGATTCTCCCCACCCCGACCA
>ERZ651768.1292-NODE-1292-length-18381-cov-10.081676_pt1 | contig 18381 bp, 17 predicted proteins | sample MGYA00514754_ERZ651768 | MGnify/ENA metagenome assembly ERZ651768
CTGCACTTTTGGCACATGAAAGCATCAAGCCAAAGGCCAATGCCAAGATTGTGGGGAGGAAGAGGAGCTTCAGTTTTTTCATAGAATCTCAAGTATGCGCTGGGCAAATAATAATCTACTCAAATTGAATGAATATACTACATAATTCTCGTAGATATAACATATTTGCAAACTTGCGTATCCTATATAATTTTCACTTTGAAGTCAAGCTGTAAAAATACGTAGTACTGAGACGGAAAGAGTGTTGAGGAGTATTTTACAAGAGAGATGTGGATTTTACTTGGAGGGTGTCTGACTGTGAAGAATTAGTGGGAGTTACTCACAGGAGATGATGGGGTTGGTTTTAAGCTGTACATTTCTGTAATACTCCATTCAACCGCTACCTATAATAATGTTTCCGAGCTCATTTTGATATTAAAAGAAAATGGGTCAAATCTGCCACCTCGAGTCCCAAAGTATTGGCTAGAGCCATGTTTTCGGAAATACCTTCGACAACTTCACTGGGGTTATGACAATCAGAGTTGCAGACCACCGTGATGTTGAATTCGGAAGCAAGTTCCCAAAACGGACGCCAAGGATAAGGAGGACGAAGGCCGACTGAAGTGTTCAGTAATTTTTTACGCAAACCGTTGCCGTTAATCTCCAGCGGGGTTCGAGTTTCCTCGGCAGTCCTGAGGATTTCACGAGAACATGAGTCTAAATCAGCGTTCCACTCAAGATAGGTGCAGCCGAACAGGTCTGGGTGAGCGATGAATGTGAAAAGCTGAGACTCCATCATCTGGCATAGGTAGTCAGTGTAGGCCTTCAAATGGGATATGCAATTCAGGTCGGTGAAAGAATTCAGCCATCCCCCCTGATACGGAGTGTAGTGCCCCGACCCAATCAAATAGTCGAACTGGCGCTTGCCCAGTAACTCATCCTCCAGGTAATTCTTGAATTCCAAAACATACTCACATTCCATACTTAACAACACCTGTACTTGAGGCACTGAACGTTGCGCAGCATGAACTGCCTCGACGTAATTGTCCAACTCTTCGTATCGCATTCGAACATCAAGCCAGCGATCGTCAGGAAATGCCGCGTGGTCCGAGATCCCGAAAATTTCCAGACCAGCCTTCGAGGCGGCTTCCACAAATTCAACCACTTCACCAGTTGCATGTTTGCAGCGATAAGTATGAGAGTGGTAGTTAACAAGTGGCATGCGAGTCTTATTTTTCAATAGTCTTAATGTTTAAGCTTTAAATAAAAAACTTTTAAATGATGATGGAAAGTATAAGCAGAGTTACAATAGAGACTGACTCCATTACTGAAGTATAAACTGTTTATGACTAGTCGTGAGTTTTCCGGTACATAAGACTTCTAATAAGTAGGTTACAGGTTCAAGTCCTGTCTGGTGCGCAAACCAGGATGTATTTTCTGAAAGAAATAATTTGCTTAATTAGCATAATTCCACACCGTCTCCGCTAATACTTGTGTTCCTGCAACTAAATCTTCTTTTTTTACACTTTCACTGGGGCTATGACTTATGCCGTTCTTGCAAGGTATAAAAATCATTCCAGTAGGGCAGAAATAGTGAAGATATCTTGCATCATGACCAGCCCCAGATGGAAGGCGCATGCAAGGTAAATCAAGATTTTGGGAAGATTTTTCAATTTTAGATATAATTTCATCGGGGAACTCAAGTGGTTGATCATGTACTAATTGGTTTACAGAAACAGAACATGGTTCAGAATTTTCTATACAAATTTGACTTATTTTGTCACCAAGATTAGTCAATATTTTTTCATCGGGATGCCTTAAATCAATTGAGAATACAACTTTCGAAGGAACCACTGAAGGTGCATTAGGTTCAACAGTTAATTTCCCTATTGTAAATCTTACAACATCTTCAATATCCCACATATTTTTGTGAAGATTTTGAATGATATTTATAGAGCTAACAAGTGCATCACGTCTAATTTTTCTTGGTGAAGTACCAACGTGATTTAATTCACCATTTACCTCAATTTGGAAGGTGCGTTTACCTTGAATACCTGTAACTATTCCAATTCGTTTTTGGTTTAACTCAAGAATTGGTCCTTGTTCAATGTGTGCTTCAATAAAACATTTTATTTCTCGCCTAAATTCTTTAATTTTAAGATTAGGAAATGACAAATGCATTTTTTTTATTTCGGAATCTACATTAATACCGTTATCATCTTTTATTTTTTTAACGTCTTCAACAGATCTAGCTCCAGTATATACTGAAGACCCCATCATACCTGGGGAAAATCTGGACCCTTCCTCATTCATCCATGCTACAACTTCAATAGGATTTTTTGGAATAATATTATTTTCACTTAAAGATTCTATGATTTCTATTCCAGCTAAAACACCAAAAACACCGTCATATTTCCCACCTGATGGTTGACTATCAATATGAGAACCAATTAAAACAGGAGGTGAATTTGTATTTTCCCCATCTAATCTAAAAAAAATATTTGCTACATTATCAGTGTAAACTTCAATATTTAATTTTTTTAACCAATCAATTATATGTTTTCTAGCATTTATATCTTCATTTGACAGGGCTTGTCTGTTTACTCCTCCATTTCCGATTTCCCCATGTATTGCCAAATCATTATGTCTTTGCCATAACCTATTACCATTTATCAAATTTGATATTTTTTTTTGCATCTAAAAACAAAGAATTAAGTTTTCATTATTTCTTGGGGATTAGATCGAGGATCCCTGGGTAACCATTTATTATTTTCAACTTGAGAAAAAAAATCTGACAAAAAGTTATTAAAATATGAAGGTTCTTCCAAATTGATTGTATGACCAGTTTTTGGTAATATCAAAAGTCCAGATGCTTTAATACATCTCTTTAAGAATATTCCTGGATTAATGCAATGATCATCTTCATCTCCTAATACAATCAGTGTTGGTATTTCAATATTTTTGATCTTATCTTCAAGATCGTACAGTGAAGGCCTTTTAGCTTGTACACCTTTCATAGTCATACTTGCCCCAACATTTGAATGTTCACTTAAAATCTTTAAAAAATCTTCCCAACCAGTTTTGTCTTTAATTAAGAACGGAATTCTTGAAGAAGCTTTAGCATAAATTTTGGAAAATTCTTTACTACCTAATTTTATAAATTGACTTGCAACATCCTTTGATACATTCCTAAAATAATCCTCATATTGTTTTTCTGCTCCATATCCGCTTCCAGCAACTGTCAAAGATATCGCTTTTTCTGGGTATTTAATCCCGAAATGAAGTGCTGCAAAACCTCCCATTGATAAACCAACAATATGGGCTTTGTCGACAGACAATTCTTTCATAACATCTGCAATATCCTCAATCGCACGTTCCTGAGAATAAGATTCAATTGACTCAGGTACATCTGATGGAGGATAACCACGAGCGTTAAAAGTAATGCATTCATATCTTCTTGAAAAATAATTTATTTGTGGTTTCCAACTACGCTGATCACCTCCAAACTCATGAACAAACAAAACTGCTGTACCTTCTCCAGTTTTTTGAACATTTAATTTAACATTATCACTTGTGCTAATAATCATTTAACTTAAATAATTGAGTTTCTAGAAGAAATTCCTCCGTCCACTGTAATAATTGCGCCAGAAGTATAACCCGATTTTTCAGACACTAAAAAAGCTATTAAATCAGAGATTTCATGGACGTGTGCAGGTCTTCCCAATGGGTACCTTTTTAGTAATTCATTGACATGATTCTCGTCACCAAAAATTTTTAAAGAACGATTCCTCAAAATTTCATAAATTCTCTCTGTATCAACAGGGCCTGGATTTACACCTATTACCCTAATATTATCTACTAAGCTATTTCCTCCTAACGCTTTAGTGAATGACATTAAACTTGAGTTACCTGAAGCACCTGCAATGTACAATGGGTCAAAAATTTCTCCTCCATTTCCGATATTATTAATGATTACACCTCCACCATTCTTTTTAATTAGAGGATAGAAACCACGACATAAATTTATATATCCGAATACTTTTAATTCCCAACCTTTTCTCCAGGAGTCCTCATCAATATCAAATAAACTTCCACTAGGTATGTCTCCAGCATTATTTATTAAAATATTAATATCTTTACATTTTTCATAAAGAATATTTTTTGATTCTGAAATTGTTAAATCCAATGGAATTATATGAATTTTAACTGAATATTTATTTTGCAACTCTTTTTTTAAAGATTCTAAATGATTAGAATTCCTGGCGGTTAAATATAAATTGACTCCTTCCGATGCTAATGTCTTAGCAATGCCAGCCCCAATTCCTTTAGAAGAACCTGTAATCAAAGCGGTTTGATTTTTAAGGTTTAAATCCATTTTTAAAATAGTTGAAAAATTTCAGATTTGTTTCTTGCTTTAAGGATAATTGTTGGAAATAAATATAAAAAATCATCAGCCCATTCTTTTGGAACAGATAGGCTTACTTTTATAAATTTGTTACCGAATTTTTTTGTATGATAGTTGCCTTGTCTAACTAAGATTTTATGTTCTGCATAGCACGTACTTATTGCTTCGGGTGTAATTTCAGGATCATTAATCTCTATAAAAACAAAGTTGCCATTCGATGGATAAATTGGGATTTCAAAATCTTCTGTATTATTAATGAATTCATAAACATTTTTTTGATTCTCCCGTTGTGTTTTAAACACTTCCGGAAACCATTCATCCATAATATTTAATCCAGCAATTGCACCACGCTGCGCAACAATATTTGAACCTAAAATATTTGGTGGATATTGCCCAATTATATCCATTATATTTTCTGAAGTTATTATGGCTCCTATTCGTAGTCCTGCTAAACCCAACCATTTTGAGAAACTCCATACAGTAATTGTATTATTTGGGTAATAATTTGCTATCAATGTATGATCATCCGCAAAATCTTTATATGTGCAATCGTGAATTATTATTATATTATTTTCTTTTGCTATTTCAATGATATCTAAAATCTGTCCTTTAGTAAAACAAGTTCCTAGAGGATTATTAGGATCAACTAAATAAATCAATTTTGTTTTTTCTGTGACATATTCTTTTAATCTGTTAGGACTAAGTGTGTAATCATACTCTTTACCGTAAATTGGAATTTGGACTACCTCTGCACCTGTTGATTGTGCAAAATGAATTGGCCAGGACCAGGTAGGGTCAGTTGTAAGAAGTTGGTCGCCAGAAGAACACAGTTCCTTACATATATGATATAATCCAGATACTGCCCCATCAGTAATTAATGATACTAAATTTGAAAGACCCAAATGATTTCTAACAAGCTTTCTTAATTCTTCAAGACCTAGAGGAGGGGCATAAGAATGGTATTCCTCACTTTTAATGGATTTAATCATTTCACTAATTACATATTCATGGGATCTCATATGATTTGTATTTTGACCTAACCATTTAAGATCTTTTTGATTATGCAATTCATCAAAAAATAAGTTCCTCTTGTCGTAATTTCTCATAAATCAGCTTAATGTCTTATGTTCATAATTTTCTTTGATTTTTTTTATTAATGGCCATAAAAATGCTAATAAGCAAAATATAATTAAAAATAATGATACAGGTCTTTCTAAAAATATTGACCATGAACCTCTACTAATTATAAGAGACCTTCTCAAATTTTCCTCCAAGACAGGGCCTAATATTTTCGGACAAGTGCAATGGGACAGTTTAATACTGTTTCATTTTTTAATTCAAAATTATTTCTCAACAAAAGCATGTTTTCCTGGAGAAATCGATTTAGATTTCTTTTACTGCAATTAGTTATTGATTTTTTAAATTTTCCGAGTGGGCTTAAATGCCTGAATCTATAAATTCATGGGCTACTGACAGAGAAAAAGACTTCTGTTTCTTCGTGCCTACCATCATCAAAACCACTTCATTGAGCCCTGCTTCAATAAATTTTTTAAGCTGATCTCTACATTGACTTGGTGTACCCCCAATAGTAAATGCCTCAACAGCCTCGTCAGGCACCAACTTTTGTGCTTCATCTAGATTCCTTCGAGAAACAGCATCGATTATTTTCTCCTGATTTATCGGAATTCCTGAAAAATTAATGTTTTCGTCGAGAAAACGGTTCCTCAATGTGAACGCAAGCTTGCTGCGCAAAACATCTATCGCTTCTTTTCCATTCTTAGATGAAGCAAAAAATAAAAAGCCAGCACGTGTGAACTTTTTCTGTTCGCGATTATACTTAGTTAAACTTTGATCAACTATGTCAAGCGAGCGACGTACAAAAGCTGAGGATAGTCCTGCTGATAATACAACACCATCACTTAAACGACCTGACAAACTTAACATTCCATCCTTGATTGCTGCTATATATATTTGAATTGGTTTTTGAGGCTTAAATGCCATACGTGCACCTTCAATCTTGTATAAAAATCCATCATGAAAAACTTGATCACCAGACCATAATGCTTGAAGTACCTCAATGTATTCGCGGACTACGCGAAGTGGTTTTACAAGTTTCGCTCCTGATTCCTGAAGAAAAAGTGGGTTGCCGATTCCAATTGCTACTCCGACACGACCAGGTGTCGCTTCTGCCATTGTTGCAAGACTCATTGCAGTAGGAGTTGGATGCCATAGATAAGGGCTGATAGCAGTTGGGACAACTTTAATCTTGTTAGTGGCCATTAGGAACGAAGTAGAAGTAACAATTGCCTCTCGGTAGCCCATATGTTGTGCCATCCACAAACTTTTCAATCCGAAATTTTCTGATTGTTTTGCGACTTCAAGTGTTTCAGAAAATGTACTGAAACCATCAAAGCTGATTCCGATTTTTACGTTCATATGTATACCTTCTGAATAAAATGGATCTTAGAACCCATTATTAAGAATGTGTTTTAGGTCGTCAACATTTTTATCTTTCAGTCCTAGTCGTTCAAGAGTCAAACCCTCATTTCTATACGGTTTCCCTGTACAAACCTCTGCCAAATGAATCATTGCATCTATGGAAGGAGTTTTAATTCCTGCTAAACGCCCTAGCTCAGAAAGCAAAACTAAACCATAAGGAATGTCTTCATCAAGAAATCGATGATCTAGACTTTTGGGTGCTTTAATAAAGCGATCGGGTATACTCTGATGAAAAGCTTCGTAAGCAAGATGTGTGTTACGCGCCTCATCAGTGGTGTAACCCATCTGGTGAAAATGCTCGACAAATGTCTTTGTTTCTACTTCTAAAGCCATCGCTACTTTTCGTCTTTCCGAGTCTAAATAATCTATCAAACGTCCAACTGATGGTGAAATTCCCTCAAAATAATGGAAAAAATTGCCATCAGTATTCTCTATTCTACCGGCATTACAGATAGTTGCCGGGGGATGGTGAATTGCATTCATGTAGGTGAAAACAGTCACCAAAGGTGACGCCATTGCATGAATCTTAGGGAAAACTTGTTGAACCAATGAAAACATCTTATCTACGCGATTTACAGGAAATGCAGCAAACGGAAGATAATCAGAACATTTAGAAATGCTCACACTAGCATTTTCATCTCTTCGGCATATATATGGGAGTGTGCCAACTTCACAAAACTCAGGTGAAATCACTCCACCAGCATGAAGGGCTGCCGGTAGGATGGTAAGAGTATGTCCTGGCGCTAAAAATAATGTCTGTTCTTTAGTTATGAGGGGAGCAAGAGATTGCCCTATTTCAAAATGTGCGCTTGTGGGCAACATTATTATAACTAACTCAGCTTCAATAAGTACTTCACCAAGATCGTCCGTTACAAGAGTTGGTTCAATTAAACCTTCTCCGAACACACCTGAGTATTCAATTCCTCCACGAGTTTGTATCGGAAGCAGTGTTTCAATCCGCCGACTCCAAAGACTTACCGAAAATCCACGAATTGTAAGATCTACTGTAGCCGCAAGTCCACCGTTACCAGCGCCGAGAATTGCCACTTTGGGAATTTGGTTTTCTGCCAAGTCTCTGGATTTAAGTGATTGTCTAAATTTCAACCTGTTCGGTATTTTTCGATCTTCTTGTCATCGATCTCAACACCGAGTCCTGGTTTGTCTGGAACAATAAGATGACCGTCCTCGTATGTGAAGGATTCAGTGACAATGTCATCAGTATATTTGTGTCCTGCCACCTTGGTCACTGGATTTTCCGAGATCTGAGTGACAGGAATGGTACCTGGAACATCCACAATCGCAGTAGATGCGGCTAAGTGAAGATTGGCCGCGTTACCAACACCGAATTCAGCGGAACCGTTTACGTCTGCCCGCATTCCCGCAGTTTCGGCTATTGCGAGCGCTTTCTTCGCTTTTAGAAAACCTCCCGCTTTAGTGTAGTAACATGAAATCCAGTCAGCTGCTTCCCACTGGACTAATCGCAAAACGTCAAAGTGATCCCATGCACTCTCGTCAGCCATGATTGGAACTTCAGTGTTTTTACAAACCCGGGCCATGTTTTCAAGTCCCTCGCAGGGCTGTTCCATGGCAATGATGTTGAACTCCTGAAGAATTTTGGTAACCCGCAGTGCCTCTTTCCATGATCGGTAACCTTGGTTTGCATCAGCACGGATACTGATGTCTGGACCAACTGCATTTCTAATTTGCTTAATGATGTCTATATCGCGATGGAAGTCGTTACCAATCTTAACTTTTAGTGCCCTAAGTCCTTCATCGACTACCTCTTGTGCCTCACGGACTGCTTTTTTAACCTCCATTAAACCAATGCTGTGAGCAACAGGGATTTTACTACGAACTAATCCCCCAAGGAGTTGGTAACAAGGAATACCGTAAATTTTGCCAACAGCATCATGCATTGCAACATCAAGTGCAGCTTTTGCGTAATGGTTACCCTTTACAAACTTGTCCATTTTAATGACATTATTTTCTATCTGCCGGACATCTTCTCCGACCAAAAGCGGAGTTAAATGTTCTCTGATAATGGCTGTAGCAGTTTCAGTTGTTTCTCCACCTCGCTTATTATATTCGCTTCCCCAATCTCTCAGGACTTGAGCTTCACCGAGTCCTTGATATCCTCCTTCCACGTTCATCTTGACTAAAACATAGCCTTTGCCAACCTGAGAATAATTACCTGCCCAAGTATGAAACCTTCGCATGGGTAGGGTTATTTGAAAAACATCTATTCCAGTTATTTTCATAATTTTTCCTGTTTGTCTTGGTTTGTCAAGAACGGCTTGCTTCAAAACTTAATTTCGATCAAATCATGGTTGGGCAACAATTCACCCGTGATGCGAGAAAACCCAGAATCAGTAATTCTATACATATCCTCAACATGGAACCCCATTTTCCCAGGGATCATGAAAAGAGGCTCCATTGTATGGGTCATGTTTGGTCCTAAGGGATATTTCCTAGTATCTGTAATATACGGCTCTTCATGAATTGTGAGGCCGATTCCATGGCCTAAAAACTTGAGTGTTGGTTCAATTCCTCCACTCCGACAAGCATCTACATAAGTTTGATAAAGATCAGGAACTTGGATTCCCGGCCTCAGAATTGATTCACATTTCGATTTGGCTTCAATCAGTACTGCCCAAATATCTTTTTGTTCTTGAGTTGGTTTCCCAACCACGGCTGTTCGCGTAACATTGGAGCGATAGTTGTTATGATCTCCAAGGACTTCAATTCGCAAAACGTCGTTTTTTTCGATAATTTTATCTGTGGGATCACAGTTGGTTATTCCACTTCGCACGCCCGACCCCACATGATATCTGACATGGTCAGCACCAAGGCGCAACATCTTGTCAGCTATTCTTGCGCCCACTTCCTTTTCAGTTTCTCCGGGATGAATTCCATCCAAAATTTCCGCTATAACCTTTTCTGTCATCACTCCTACTTCAGTTAATCTCTCAATTTCTTCATCCGTCTTTGTCATGCGGACATGAAAGTATATATCACGAGCATGCTCAAAAGTTGCTTGTGGTAATCTTTCAATAAGCCTTACATAATCCATCGCTGGCATGAAGTCTAATTCAATTGCAATCCGCCCTGAACTTAAACCTGCATCTTCCAATAGATCTGCCAGCAGATCGGAAGGGTTTTCGGTAAACTGATTGTAAGAATGGATGTTTGAAAATCGAGAGAATTCGCGAGCTAAATTCTCTTCGACGTCAACCACTATTTGTGCAGAGAAATTATTACCTGTCAGGATACTGATTGTTCGGCGGAAACGGTTAACTACATGACTTGGAATTAGTACTCCTGCAGTATATGTAACGTTATCAGGAGTCAGAGCCACTAGCGCGTCGAAACCCTGCTGTTTCATTTCCGCTCGAAGCTTTGTAAAAACTTCGTGTTCCATTATAAATCTCGAATTTGATTGTTAGTTTACAAAAAAAAGTTTGTTTGTATTGGTAACGTCAGAAAGAAGTTGGCACCCATCTTGGGTAATTACGATCATGTCCTTGCACTGGAGTCCAAAACGTCCCTCTACGTAAGCCAACGGTTCGATACCCAGAACCATGCCGGATTCCAGGATGGTATCAGAATTCGCTCCTAGATAAGGTTCCTCATGCAGGAAAAGTCCAATACCATGCCCAACGAAACTAATTGGTTTAAGAGCGAGTTCTCCAAATTTTTCAAGGAATTTTAAATACACGTAAGAAGCCTTCACACCTGGCCTAATTGTCTCCAGTATGATCTTCTTACACTCAGACAAGTTAGACCAGATTTGTTCTGCTTCTTCTTTAGGATTACCTACGCTTGCAGTCCTGCAAATTCCAGCATGATAGCCAGAAAGCATACCAAAGATTTCAAGCCTAATCAGATCTTTTTCCATGAGTATGCGATCTGTTGGACCGACATTCGGATATTGGCTGCGTTCCCCGCTAGCAACAATTAGAAATTTGTAATCATCTGCTCCATGTCTAAGAATTGAAGAAGTAACAGCTGCTGCTATATCCATTTCAGTAGAGCCTGCAGTGACACTTTCCAATGCCGTTTTAATCGCAGAGTCAGTGATTCGGCTGAGATTTTTCAAGATCTCTAGTTCTTCTGGAGTCTTGATCATCCGAAGTTTATTAAAAATTTGTTCTGCAGCCTCCCATCTAGCATTCGGTAAATGTTTGCACAACATAGCCATGTCACCAGCAGGAATGTAATCCATTTCAATGCCAATTCGTGCATTCTTTAATCCTAGGTCATCTAAAAGTTCAGCCAATATGGGCATCGCATCATAGCTGAATTCCTTCCAAACCCGAATGTCTATGTTGGGCATTCGTTCGCGCACAGTCGATTCCTCCATGTCTACACACATAACCGCATTTTGACCGTCTGCAGTAATTACGGTCAAAGCATGGCGCCATCTAAGGACCGGGTGCGATGGCACTATGAAGCCAGTTGTATAAGCAAAGTTTTCTGGTGAGATGGCAATCATTGCATCTAAGGAGGCATCCTTTATGCCGGCCACCAACTTCGTAATAACTGAGTTGCGCAATGTATTTCCTTCTTTTCTAATTTTCTAGCTTCCCTGGGTAACATAGCGTTGAATGGCATCCTTGTCTAAATTATTAATACCCATTTTATCCAAAGTTAATCCATCACGGTAATAGGGAATATCTGTGGCATCAGACACTAGCCGAATGATTGCGTCTATCGTCGGAGTCGGAACCTCAACCATGCGACCTAACTCAGACATTGGGACTAGACCATAACCAACATCTTCGTGAATGTACCTGTCGTCTAAAGACGACGGTGACTTGATTGTCCGATTTGGCATGCTTTCATAGCAAGCTCGAGAAATATCATTACTGTCACGAGCCTCTTTAGTGGTCAGTCCTGCCTCAAAGAAATTATCCAAGAATGAGCGTGTTTTCACACCGAGAGCCTTTGCTATTGCCATTCGTTCTTTGTCAACAGCGGAAGTTACTCGTCCCACAGCAGGACTCATTCCTTGACGGTAGAACAAGAAGTCACCACCAGTACTTTCTACCCATCCTGTGTTCATTAGCATACCAGGAGGATGAAATACTGCGTTCATGTTTGATAATGCTGTTTCAAGAACGTTACTGGCAGGAATAATTTCTGAATAAAGAGATTTGATTATTGCAATCAAATCCTCAGAATTTTGAGCAGGAAAAGCTCCAAATAACAAATTTTTGACATTAGTGTATATGCCTACAGTTGTGGGCCCTTCCATACGACAAATGTAGGTAAGAGTAACTGTTTCACAACAACGAACTTCGCGAGTATAACCGGCTTTTTTTAGTTCGTGCACGAAATGAAGGCCCCCGCACGTGTGCCCAGGATTGAGAAATACAGGAATATTTGGGGTCAAAATTGGAGCTAGAAGATTCGCATAATATTCATGGGCTGTCGAAGGAACAACTAGCATAACAACATCAGTACCTGATATTGCCTCTTTGATGTCTGTAGTTAGACTATCGAGGGATACAAATCCCTCGACAATCCCTCGTGCTTCAATGCCACCGCGTTCTAATAGAGGTTTCAACCTCTCTTCGCTTCTTGCGTGCAAACGAACGTGATGCCCACGGCTGGTTAAATCAGCAGCCGCAGCGCATCCACCGTGTCCTGCACCAAGAATGGCTACCTCTGCCATATTGATACTGCTGTATATTACTTATGACGCACTTTCACAAGACCTGCAGAAAGGAGGACAGGATAAAGCATTTCGTCGAATTCTTTAATGTATTTTGCAGTTTCCACTGCACCCATCGGTTGGGGATTGAATCCAGCATTTCGTGCTTTCTTCTGAAATTGAGGATTACTTACTGCTGCAATAATCTTTTTCTCCAGGTACTTCAGTTTATCAGCTGAAATTCCATTAGGTCCTATAATTGTTCTAAAAGATCCAAGAACAAAATCATAGCCCATTTCTTTGAAAGTTGGAACATATGGTGCCATGAAGTGACGTTGATTGTCAGCGACACCAAGAATAGTTAGTTTGCCTGATTTGTGATGGTCTATGACGTTTGGAACAGGAACAGTTACTGTGTCCACCTCACCAGACAGTAATCCAACAACAGTTGGGGCATAACCCTTATATGGCACCTTGGTTAGCTTTATACCGAATTTGGCTTCCATTACTGAAGCTGCAACGTGCGAAAAACCTCCAGGATTGTCATTACCATTCCTGATTTTTCCTGGATTTGCTTTTGCATAATCAAAAAACTGCTCCAGAGTCTTGATCCCTGTTGGTGCACCGGCCGAAAGAAAAGATGGTTCTGGGCCAAAAAAAGCAATATTTGTAAAATCAGAAAGTACATTAGCATTTGGATTAGAGTATTGCCTACCCGTTACTCCAGATCCTACCATGCCAATAGTGTAGCCATCTGGTTTGGCATCACACATTGCCTTTGTACCCATAGCACCACCAGCTCCAGTCTTATTTACAACCACTACTGGTACCGGCATGTCCTTACTAAGTTGTTCTGCTAGCATTCGCATGCTTGTGTCGCTTCCACCTCCTGCTGACCAAGGCACTATAAGTGTTATAGGTCTGTCAGGATATGCAGCCTGTGCGACAGAAATACCTAATACAGTGCTCAGCACAGAAATCAGAGCTTTTTTAAAAATTTTAACCATAATCACCTCCATACTTTTTTTAATTTACCCCTTAGGGTGTTAAAATATATTTTTTAGCTATTTATAATTTAACTAAGAAATACTGCCTCATTCCCACAAAGATGGATGTTAACAATAAAAAATTATGATGTCAATATATTTTTAATTATTGCTTCCAACAATAAATTAGAAATATATTACATTTTTTATTTTGCTTAACAATTAGTTAACATTCCAATGACTAATGTCAGTTTTCTTACAATCTTTTTCTATTGTTGAGTTTTGCTGCGGGAAAATATTGGTAAAGCTAGTGCTAATACAGAGATGAGGATGAAGATTAAACTAATTGGACGTTCAAAAAATACACTCCAGTCACCCCCGCTAACGATAAGTGAACGTCGAATGTTCTCTTCCAGAAGTGGACCAAGAACCAAACCAAATACCACTGGGGCGACTGGCATTCGAATCTTTTGCATTAGATATCCGATGAAACCAAAAATTATCATTATCATCACATCAAAAATTGAATTGCGAACTGCATAAGATCCAACCATACATAATATAGTAATTCCAGTCATTAAAATGTTTTTTGGAGCGTCTAGAATGCGGGCAATGTAACGTATGGTTAGCAGTGCAAGTATTGTTGTCAAAATGATTGCCAGAATTAAGGCAACATAGATCAGGGCGACAAAATCCAAACGTTCCACAAACAATTGAGGCCCGGGTCTTAATCCGTGAATCAACATTGCACCCACAAGAACCGCAGTCATACTGTCGCCTGGAATACCAAGTGTCATCAAAGGTATAAGTGCTCCACCCACACAAGCATTGTTTGATGACTCAGGCGCCACAATCCCTTCCGGAATTCCTGTTCCATATTTTTCTGGATTCTTGGACATTCTTTTTTCTTGTGCGTATGAAACTGTTACACCAATAGCTGAACCAGCAGCTGGTATTGCTCCTACAAAAGCTCCAATAAGTGCACCACGAATTGCCATAGGCCATAAAGGTTTGATCTCACTCCATGGTGGAAAAAGTCTGTTTATGGCCGTGATTACCTCAAGTTTTTTTTTGCCAAACTCAATTGACTTAAGTACTTCTGCAAGGCCAAAAATGCCAACTGCTACTGGGACCATTGAAATACCTCCCTGTAGATAGGCGTTACCGAAATCAAGCCGACCAATAAAAGTTAAACTGTCAAGTCCTACAGTCGCCAAAATAAGTCCAAATACTCCTGCCACTAGAGCCTTGTATGTTGAACCTGGAGTAGCGTAAGCAAGCATGCAGAGACCAAATAGTGTCACCGCTGCATAATCAGGGCTACGGAAATGTAGTGCGGCAGCAGCTAATAAAGGACCTAACAAGATCAATAAAACCCATCCAAGAACACCACCAAATCCAGAAGCAAGCACAGCATAGGTTAAAGCTTCTCCAGCTCGACCATTTTTGGCCATAGGATAGCCATCCATTTGGGTAACAATTGCACCTGGTGTTCCGGGAATACTAATTAGTATTGCTGAGATTGAACCACCATAAACGCTGGCTGAGAATACACCCATTAAAAAAATCATTCCATGTTCTGGACTCATTGAAAAAGATACAGGTAACAATACGGCCAAGGACATGGTCGAACTTATTCCTGGTAAAGCACCAAGAACTATTCCGAGTAATACACCGAAAACAAGCAATGTTATAGCAAATGGGTCAGTAAAGACTTGCAAAAATACGTTAACAATTTCGTTTATCATGGTTTCTTAGGTTAGTTTTTGTTAAGGAAGTTGCACCATGATCAAATGCACAAAAATATAGTAGATGAATAAAGTCATAGTTACTGAGTAAACAATATACAAAAGAATATCCTTTTTTGTTGGTCTGCCGTTGTCGTGGATTCCGATGGAGAAAATCCAGAGCAATGTAAACCCTAATGTGACCCATATAAATCCAATGATTTCGATGATCCATGTGTAGAAAAACATGGTACATACAAACGTCAAGGGAATTAGAAAAGTAATCCAATTCTCGGTTATACTAGGGATTTTCGTTACTCTGTTTGAATTTTTTAATATGTAGTAGCATGCTTTAGTCGTCATGTGAATACCGAGTAACCCCAACACACAAAGTAGTATAATTGGAACAAGTGATGGACCTGGATCTGCCCCGTAATCTTCTTCCATTAGGAAATCATCAGTAACAATTCCCCACGTACCTATCAAAGTAAAAGCCATGACGGTAAGTCCACATATCAGATCCTTTTTATTTTTAATATATTCTTCGAGCATTTCTTTTTTGAAGAAATTGGGTAGTTTCTGAAAAAATACGAGTTTTTTGAGAGTTTAGCTTATTTCAATCAAACAGCGTTAAAAAATTTCTAAGTATTGCTACCCAAATTAGTTTCTAATTGAGATTCTACTTCTAAAACAGCAAGGTCTTTACAGATTTAACAGGATAGCAAGTATCGATAATTCATCAAGTTCCATTTTCTGTCACATATTTGAATTCGTTGTTTATCTGATTCCAAAAGACACCCGAACTGAACAACGAAGTGTGACTAAAATTTACTAAATTAACTAAACAGTAAAAAATGTAAATAACGAGTGGTGAGTTTTGATGACGAGAGTATCGAAATTACATATTTTTCCCAAAACTTTGGTAGAGACAAGTGGTGGCGGTGGCGTCCGTCACTTTTACTGTTATAATAAAAATGCCAACAAATCATCGTCTTAGGCAGGCTGATTTTCTTCTGATTTGGTAATATTACTCCCCAAGTGTGTAAATGCTTAAACCTTTATTAATCAAATTCGATGATGGCATTAGATATACCAACCAGTTCAAGAAGGTCACATAAATTATTATCCGAGGATCGGTCTGGGAAAACACTGCAAGAAATCAATAATTCTTGGATACAGTGGAACAATACTTCCAGATTTGTTTTATTGATTATTACCAATAAAAGTGGATACAATTGTGGTACAATTTAAAAAATGTGCCCCCATTTTAGGATACAAATTGCCATCAGACAAGCTTACCGAACTTGTTGTCCGTAAAGCCAAACCAATTTCAAAACCAAAAAAACTGACAGTCGGTGTCGCGGCCTCTTCATGATAACTTACTGAATTTCATAGATTTTATTTTTGAATTTACAAACTTTCTTACAAAGTGGCGGCACTATTCCAAGTCATAATTAAATTGCTTAATGATTTGTCAAAAAGCGATGAGCAAGGGAACTGAATTGATGGAACTTGGGGAAACTGTAGAATGGTTTTCTGTTCCACCACATCCCAAAGGGATTTCACTTGAGGGGAAGTTGGTTGTTTTGAAACCGCTTAAAGCCAGTGATTATTCTAAAGAACTTTTTGAAGCAAACTCGTTGGATAAAGAAGGGTTTAATTGGACTTATTTACATTATGGACCCTTTGAAACTGAAGTTGAATATGCGAATTGGATTATGTCTTTTGAGAGAGGTGATGATCCAATCTTCTTTGCGATTATCAGTAAAAAATTGGATAAAGCAGTTGGTATAGCAAGTTACCTAAGAATTAAACCGAATGATTGTTCAATTGAAGTTGGGCAAATCAATTACTCACCACTTCTACAAAATACTACTGAAGCAACAGAAGCAATGTATCTAATGATGAAATGGGCTTTTGAGAGTGGGTATAGAAGGTATGAATGGAAATGTAATGCTCTGAATTTAAAGTCTCGCAGAGCGGCTCAAAGATTAGGTTTTTCATATGAAGGGATTTTTAGACAAATGAGCATTAGCAAGGGCAGAAACAGAGACACGGCTTGGTTTGCTGTTATTGATAAAGAGTGGAAAGACGTTGAACAATGTTTTGTTCAGTTTTTGGAAGATGAGAACTTCGATGGTGAAGGCAAAGCAAGAGTTTCGCTTTCCTCTTTAACAAAACCTCTGCTGTATAAAATTGATAATCAGGACATCATTTAAGATATTCAGCAATGTATTTGAAAATAATCTGATAGTTCCCTCAGACACAAATACTCCTCGCAGGATCAATCCAATCAGATCCTGTAATTGCCTTACTAATTCTTTACAGTCAGACACTCTCCAAGTAAAATCGCCAATTCTTGTAAAACAAATCGGTTGATGCTATATATTTGATTCTCTTAAACCACTAATAGGGGGAAATAGTCAGTTCAAATTGGGGAAAGAAACCTCAAATAACTAATCCCTAAATTTCAATAGATAAGGAACACCATGAGTTACTGCAGGACAACTATAGTCGAATTTAATTCAGAAAAAGATGCTGATGAAGGTTCAGCTGATTACTCGAAAATGCTGCTTCGGAATTTCCGGAAGCAGAAATACTACTTGCTTTCCGAACAGGACATACCAGTGCTGTAGCAGTTTCCGTTTACCCAGATAAAGAAACCGCTAAGAACACAACTGTAACAAGGAACGCTAGAATGGGAAAATCTGCACACTGGAGGAAAAGTACTGAGATGCATCAAGGAGATGTGACTCTAAAAGTGGTTAGATAATTTCCCTTCAATTGATGTTATTCGGTGATGACTTAATATTACCTTGAATGGAATCATTTAATTAAAATAATCATGGTATTGACTTCAAGAAAAAAACACTATACGCACGTATGAGGCAATTTGTTAGTTGTCCATATAGGTACCTATAAGCCGTTCCGGTTGCGTTGGAGACTACTGCAATACTAAGGAATTTCTGTTCCCTCAACAATAATTTTTCCTTCTGTGCTGTCTGATTAGGCTGTTTTTGAGGCAACTTTATTTTGAGTGTTTCCCATTGGATGAAGTAGAATTTCCGCCTTGTCGTAATCTTCCTGCTGAATAAGGGAAATGTACTGTTCCAGCGAAGGCACCATTTCAAA
>ERZ651768.1294-NODE-1294-length-18367-cov-4.464079_pt1 | contig 18367 bp, 16 predicted proteins | sample MGYA00514754_ERZ651768 | MGnify/ENA metagenome assembly ERZ651768
GAATTGCTGGCAGCCGAGGCGGCGACTGGGGCGGAACACGGGAGCTGAGACCTAAGCTCGCGGGTCTTCCACACCTGATGCTCGAACTCTTCGCCGATGAGCGTGTTCGCCGCCGCGCTTTTGATGTCCATGGCGAAGCAGTGAAATTCGTGTCCGACCGGCTGGTCGCCGATCTTTTGAAGTAACGCCTGCAGGTAATTTTGCTGCTCCTCGGTATCCGTGATGTCCAGAGCGCGGCTGTAGACCTTGAACTCGCCTTCTGACGCCATACGGTCGGAAACAGCGTTGTGGATGGAGCAGCGAGGGTCTCGAAGCAGGTCCAACGCCTTTCGCGAACGCCACATCATGCCCAGGTAGAGCTGCCCGTTGTGAAATAACGGCTCCACCGGCGATATCCGCGGCCATCCATTCTTCCGCAGTGTGGCCACCATGACCAGGCCGTTGCGGTCCAGCCGCTCTTGGCCCAGGGCGGCCAATTCCGGGTCTTGTTGGGCGAATTCTTGCCAGGTCATGAGATAGCCATCTCCTCTGCTTCGGCAAACGTGATTAACCTGGCTACGCCGGCCGAATCTTCACGACTGTTCTGCCTTGACACCCGCCCGGCCACCATATAACATCGCGGCACATTCGGGAGGGCGGTGTTGTTGATTGAAATTTGCTCGCTTGCCCTGGGGCAGCGGGCTTTGTTGTTCCTGAATGCGGCCTGTCTGATAAAGCCCCTTCGCTAGCCGTCAATGGTATTACAAACTCATGCTGAAAATGATTAAATTGTAGGTCAACCAGGCCACGACCGAGCGATGTATGTTCGATAGGATCAACGAGATATCAACCGGTGGAATCGTGCCCAGCGCGTGGCTGAGAGAAGCCGTCCGCGACGATATCATCTCCAGTGGCAAATATAAGACACAAGAGGCTAATTTTCAGCCGGCAAGTCTCGACCTCAGCCTTGGCGAGAAAGCATACAGCTTAGTATGCAGTTTCCTGCCCCTCACCTGTAGTGTCGAGACGAAACTTCCTGAACTACAGATCAGCGAGATCGATATAAGGGACGGCGCCATCCTTGAGAAAGGCCGGGCCTATCTGATCCCCCTACTCGAGGAACTCCGCCTGCCCCAAGGCATTCGAGCCAAGACCAATCCCAAGAGTTCCACCGGCAGGCTCGATATCTTCACCAGAGTCATCACCGACTTCAGCGACCAGTTCGACGTGATAACCGACGGCTATGAGGGCCGCATGTACCTGGAGGTATTTTCTAGGTCGTTCACTGTCAGAGTCCAGACCGGATTGTCGCTGAACCAGCTTCGATTGTTCAAAGGAGACCCGACTTGCAGTCCCGGTGAGCTCCAGGAAGCCCATCAGTCCAAGCCGATTCTGTTCGCCGCAGTCGGCCAGCAAGGGCAGTTGACTGGGCCGAATTTCGACAACACCATCGGGCTCAGTGTGGACTTAAAGGGCACATCGGAAGGGATCGGCTTCAGGGCGAAGAAGAATAGCTCCCTGTTGGATCTTTCGCGGGTCAATCACTACGATCCAGCGGATTTTTGGGAGCCCGTGTTCGCCGACGGTGTAGAGCGGCTGATCTTGGAGCCTGAGGAGTTTTACCTCTTGTCGTCCACAGAGAGTGTCGGTATACCTCCGGAATTCGCGGCTGAAATGACCGCTTACGACACTTCAAGCGGCGAGCTCCGGACTCACTATGCCGGGTTTTTCGACCCAGGATTCGGGCACGGCGAGGACGGGCGATTGGGGGGCGTCCAGCCGGTGTTGGAAGTCAGGGCCCACGACGTCCCGTTCATGATCGGGCCAGGCCAGAAAGTATGCACCCTGGCGTTCGAGAAGATGCTAGAAGCGCCAGAAGAGTGGTACGGCCCCAAGGTAGGCTCTTCCTATCAAGAGGCAGGCCGCATCCTAAGCAAGCACTTCAAGCCTGGAGTCTCCACCCGCCAGTTGAAGATGTTCGAGGGTAGGGTTGGGTAGCCTGCTCGCCTTATTTCCGTGGATCTCTGATTCTGAACATTGAAAACAGCCCCTGCGTTTCACAACGCAGGGGCTGTTTTCTTCTACCCAAAAACTGGTACCCCGGATGGGCTTCGATCCCATGATCTCCACCTTGAAAGGGTGGCGTCCTGGACCAGGCTAGACGACCGGGGCACGTGCCTATTCTACTATAGCGGCGGCGCTATTGGTAGAAGTTCGAGTCGTGCAAACGATTTGCCCTTAGCTAACGGCTGACGGCTACGGGTAAACCGCCAACGCTTCCAGAGATGTTTCCTCTGGGAACCCGCACATCACGTTCATGTTCTGCACGGCCTGGCCAGCGGCGCCCTTTACTAGGTTGTCCAAGCAACTGATCACGATCAGGCGGCCCGTGCGTTGGTCGATGGAAGGGTGGACCAGGCACAGGTTGTTGCCCAGGGTCTGCTTGGTCTGGGGCGGTGTGGACACCACGCTCACGAACGGGTCGTCGGCGTAGTAGTCCCGGTACAGTTTTAGTATCTTTTCCTTGCCATCGTCTCCCGACCAATTGCCAGGCTCGATCAGTGTGGCGTAGCAGGAACTTAAAATTCCTCGGGTCATGGGGATCAGGTGCGTCAAGAAAGTCAGGTTCAGGGGTTTGCTGGCCAGCGGCGCTAATTCCTGAGTGATCTCCGGCAGGTGCCGGTGGCCGTTCAGCGCGTAGGCGAAGACGTTCTCGTTAACCTCGGAGAAGTGGTTGGTCATTGTTAAGCTGCGCCCGCCGCCCGAGACGCCTGACTTACTGTCGACGATAATTTCTTGGGTGATTATTCCCGCGGCCACCGCTGGGGCAAGGCCCAAGATGGCGCTGGTGGGGTAGCATCCCGGGTTGGCGACCAGGCGGGAAGTCCTAACGTCGTCCCGGTGCAACTCCGTAAGCCCGTATACGGCCTCTTCAAGGTATGTGTGGTCTGGATGGTCAACTCCGTACCATTCTTGGTACTCGTCGGCCTTCTTGAGGCGAAAATCGGCGCTGATGTCGACGACCTTCACTCCCTGCTCCAAAACCGGGATGCACGCTTCGGCGCTGGCTTTGTGGGGCAAGGCCGAGAAAACCAGGTCCAGGCTTCCGCTCAGCTCCGGGTCGATGGTCAGGTCCATGGCGGTCAGATGGGGGAACACCTCATTCAACTGCTGGCCGGCGGCGCTTCTGCCGGTGACCGACGTTACTTCCACCTCAGGATGGCGGTACAGGATGCGCGCCAGTTCACTTCCTGCGTAACCGGTGATGTTGATGATCCCTACTTTCATGTCGCTTACTCTTCGTTTATGGGGTTTCCGATTGGGGAACGTGGGGCATCGGCGCCCCCGCGCTACCTGCCAGTGTATTTTCTTCTTGGGCGGCCAATGCAGCCAAGTCCGCCTTGTTCATGAACTTCTTTCGGGAGGGACAGAGCCCGCCGACCACGCACTCCGGGCAGAGCGGCCGTTGCGCCCGGCACACCTGACGGCCATGGTTTATGTACGAAACGTGGAAGTTGAAAACTTCCTCAGGGTCGACCTTGCCTTCCAGGATATCGTGGGCCTTGTCCACGCTCACTTTGGGACCGATGACGCCCAAGCGTTGACAAACCCGGTAGATATGGGTGTCGATAGCCATAGCCGGCATACCCAGGGAGAAGCTTAGCACGATTCCAGCCGACTTTGGGCCGATGCCCGGCAACTGCCGAAGCCACACCTTGGCATCGTTCAGGGGCATCTCACGCAGGAAAGCCAGGTCCAGCGAGCCGTTCAGTTCCAGGACCTTGTTCAGCACCTCTTTGATGCGCGGCGCCTTGATCTTGGCCAAGCCTCCCGGGGCTATGGCCGTCTCGATCTCCGAGATCTCGGCTGAAGCCACCGCGTCCAGTGTGACGAAGCGTTCCATCAAGCGGCGGTAGGCGCGACTGGAGTTGATGTCAGACGTGTGCTGGGAAAGGATGGTGAATACCATCTCATCGGTGGGAGGCAGGCGTGGCTCCTGGCAGAATGGACCATATTGCTCGGTCATCATCTCGATGGTTCGGGCGATATCGGCTCTACTCTTGGTTCTGGGGGCCCTCTTTTTTACAGTCGGCTTAGGCATGAATGTCGCCTGGCTGGGCCGGAATCGATCTACGGCTCCGGCATAGGTGGAGATTTTACCATCTGCAAGGCTGATAACGAAAAACCGGGAGGCTCAGCCTCCCGGTTTTGATGTCCTATCTAGAGATTGGAAACTTTAGAACAGGTGGCACGTAAGCGTGTGGCCTTCCGAGATCTCTGTGACCTCGGGTTTGTCCACGGAGCAACGGTCCATCACTGCGGGGCAGCGAGGGTGGAAGTAGCAACCCGACGGTGGGTTGAGCGGCGACGGTACCTCGCCGGCGAGGATTATCTCCTCTTGTTCCATATCGGGATGGGAAGGCAACGCCGCCGACATCAGAGCCTTGGTGTAAGGATGCGACGGGTTGTTATAGAGGTCCTGCACCGGAGAGAGCTCAACCACCTGGCCCAGGTACATGACGGCGACCCAGGTGCACATGTAGCGCACCGTGGCCAGGTCATGGGCGATGAGCATGTAGGCTACGTTGTACTCCGACTGCAGGTCTTTCAGTAGGTTCATGATCTGGGCCCGGATGGAAACATCCAAGGCCGATACCGGCTCGTCCAGCACGATCACCCTGGGGTTCAGGGCTAGGGCGCGGGCGATGGCCAACCTCTGGCGCTGTCCACCGGAGAATTCATGGGGAAAGAGGTTGGAGTGATACTCGTTCAATCCAACGTCGTTCAGCAGTTTCATCACCCGTTCTTGCTGCTCTGCCCGCGAGATGTTCCAGTTGATGACCATGGGCTCGGCGATGATGTCCTTGACCCTCATGCGTGGGTTCAAAGAACTCCACGGGTCTTGGAACACCGCTTGCACCGAACTTCGGTAGGACTTTCTGACTTCGGACGAGGAATTGTGGACGTCCTGTCCTTCAAATAGAATGCTGCCGTCTGTGGGCTCCTCAAGCATCAGCATCATCTTGGCGGTGGTGCTTTTCCCGCAGCCTGACTCACCTACGACACCCAGGGTTTCACCGGCCCGGAGCTGGAAAGAGATCCCGTCCACAGCCTTGATGTAGCCGGTGATCTTGGAGATCAACAATCCCTTGGTTACCGGGAAGTGTTTCTTGAGGTTTACTGCCTCAAGCATCACCTGTCCGGTTTGCCCTTTGGAAACTGACGATTCTATTGTTGTCATTCAACCCGCCAACACGATGCCACGTGGCCATCGGATACTTGTCTGGAATCGGGATATTGCTCCCGGCACTTGTCCATCACTACCGGGCAGCGGTCCGCGAACGAGCAACCCACTGGGAGGTCGTGTAGCGGCGGAGGCTGGCCATCGATCGAGAACAACCGGTCAACGTCCCGGTCCATCTTTGGCACTGAGGCTAAGAGGGCCTCGGTGTAGGGATGGGATGGGTTGTTGAAGATGTCCCGAACACTGCCGTGCTCCACGATACGCCCGGCGTACATCACCGCGACGCGGTCGCACATCTTGGCAACGATGCCGAAGTCGTGAGTGATGAAGATGATTGAAAGGTCTGACTCCTTCTGAATGTCTTTCAGAAGCTTTAGGTACTGGGCCTGAATCGTCACGTCCAGAGACGTGGTCGGTTCGTCGGCGATGAGTACCTGTGGCTGGCATGAGATGCCCATCGCTCCCACAACCCTCTGGCGCATGCCGCCGCTCATCTGATGAGGATAGTCCTTGGCCCTGGTCTCCGCGGCGGGGATATTTACCTTCCGCAGAACGTCAAGAGCCCGTTCCATCACCGTGTGTTTCGGGATGTCCTGGTGAAGCGTAATGGCCTCTTCAACCTGGTTTCCGATTGAGAAAACCGGGTTTAAGGAGGTCATGGGGTCCTGGATGATGAGGGCAATCTTGCTTCCCCGAATCTGGGCCATTTCTTCCTCAGATATGGGGATGATGTCCTCGCCGTCCAGGACAATGGACCCTGTGACGATGCGGCCGGGTGGAATGGGAATCAACCGCATCAGTGAAAGCATGGTTACGGACTTGCCGCAACCCGACTCGCCGACGATGCCCAGGGTCTCGCCCCGGCGCAGGTCGAATGATATCCCGTCAACGGCTTTAACCGTTCCCCAGCGGGTCGTGAAATACGTCCGCAAGTCCTCGACCGTTAACACGGTCTCGGTGTTAGTCCTGATGTCCGTGGTGACCATTTTGTCCTCGGGTTTATTAAATTCTTCGTTATTTAATGACAGGCTTTCAGGTCACTCCAATTGGCGCAAGCGCGGGTCCAGAGTGTCCCGGAGCCAGTCTCCGAACCAGTTCAATGACATAACCGTTAGCATGATCGCGACGCCGGGGAAGGTGGAGATCCACCAAACACCACCGGCTAGCTTGTCGCGGCCGTCTGCGACCATGGAACCCCAAGCAGGCGTGGGCGGCGGCACTCCGGCGCCCAAGAAACTGAGGGTCGACTCCAGCAGAATCACGATACCTACCTGGAGGGTCGACACCACGATGAGCGTGTTAATCGTCCCAGGGAAGATGTGTATGAACAGAATCCGGGCTGTCGAGGCGCCGGAGACTTTTGCCAAGGACACATAGTCCATGTGCTTTAGTTGCAAGACTTCGCCCCGGACCTGGCGGGCGAATCTTGGCCAGATAAACAAGCAAAGCACGGTTACGATGATCCAGAGCGATTGACCCAGTGTGATTACCAGCACGAGGGCAATCAGGATCAACGGAATGGCTAGCTTGATATCAACGAGACGCATCAGGAACTCATCGACGAAGCCGCCGTAATAGCCTGCCACCAGGCCCATCGTAATGCCGATAGAGCCGCCCACCAGGAGGGTGATGATTGACACCAGCAATGAGATTCTAGCGCCGTAGATCACGCGAGATAGAACGTCCCGGCCCAAGTGGTCGGTACCCAAGAGGAATTTGGAGCTGCCACCGGGCCTAGTGAAGACTTTGATCTGATCGCCTATCTGTACGGAGGCATCGATCTCCTGGGCGTCGATAAGCGTGACACTGGTCGTCCTTTCGTTGATCGTCATTCTCTCGACGACCGTCTTCAGAGACATTTCACCGCTGGACCAGGCCGGAGGTATGTTTCGCTCTCGAAGTTCGCCCTTCTCCGGGTCGTGAGGGGCGACTAACGGAGCGAAGAGTCCGGCGAACACCACTAGTCCCAGAACAAATATGGGTATTACCGGCCATCGCTTTAGTTTTCGATAGAGTCCAGCCGCTTTCGCCCTAAGTGTAGGGGGTGCAATGACAATTCCGCTTAGATCTGCTGCCATTTCTGGCTCCTACCTCCTAGGCGTACCGGATTCTTGGGTCTACGTAAGCGTAGAGTACGTCCACGATGAATGCCGCTGTGACATATATCAAGGTGAAGGTAATCACCACACCCTGGAGCAGCGGGTAATCGAAGGCAAATAGTGCTTCGATGGCCAGTCTGCCTAGGCCGGGCCAAGCGAATACCGTTTCAACGACCAATGAACCGGTGACGAGGGCACCCATCGTTACCCCGGCGAATGTGAGAGGTGGAATCAGAGCATTCCGGAACGCGTGCCTCAAGATGATGTTCCTGGAGTTAACACCCTTGGCTCGCGCCAGCTTGATGTACTCCGAGTCCAACACGTCAAGCATGGCGGACCTAACCAGCCGTAGATTGGCGGCGGCGTAATACCACCCCAAAGTCACGGCAGGCAGAATGATGCTGTTCCAGTCTTGTTTCCCGTAAGGCGGCACCATCCCCAACTTCACCGCGAAGAAGAACATCAACATGATGCCTAACCAGAAGGGTGGAGCTGATTGCCCAATCAGGGCTACTACTTTTCCAAACGTGTCCATCATTGTGCCGCGTTTTACTGCCGAAAGGATGCCCAACGGCACCCCCACCATCAACGAGATGCTAAAGGCGACGGCCCCCAGCAATAATGTTGCAGGAGCGCGTTCGATGACGACCGCAGTTACGGGCCGACCTTCCCGGACAGACTCGCCAAAGTCGCCCCGAATGGCGCCCTTCAGGAAGATGACGTATTGCTGATAATAGGGCTTGTCCAAGCCCAAGACCACGCCCATGCGATCCCAGTCTTCCTGGGTCGAGTAGTCATCCAGGTAGATGTGTCTGGGGTCCCCTGAGACTCTGCTCATTATAAAAATGATTAGAGACACCGAGAGCAGGGTAACAAAGGCGAGAAGGAAGCGGCGTACCAAGTATTTCTGCATTTTATCTAAACCGTCAGCGCACTGCGTTGCGAAATTGGGTCCGCCGTTTTTTGGTTATAAACGCTCGGACCGTCGCGAAGACTATGCCCCCTGCATTTGCCACCACCGCTGATCCTAGAGCCGTGTAATAGACCGGAGATACTGTTGGCATGGCGCAGCATTCAACCTCTTGATTAGAACCGTATTCATAACCGCCCCAGGCACCGGATATCCCAGCTCCCACGACAAATGCTGCCGTTACTATCAACACCCAACCGTTTTCGCGGTCAAGGTGTAACCAGGCTACGAATGCGGCTATTCCAGCGCCGAGCCCCGCCCCGAAGAACAGGGAAGCCAGCCATGTTTCGATCGATTGAGCCCCGAAAAATATATATAGCGACCAGGCGAGAGCTATGCCAATCATGCTCAGCACCACGCCCAAGGTCACCCCTATGACCGTTCTTGCGACAGGAATCAGGTATGGTCCCACCTTTTCTCTGATGTCCCTGTCGTACGTCGATTGCACCTGGTTTGGAACCCCTTGGATATACATGCGCTCGAAAGCGATGCTTGGATCACTCCAGTTGATTTAGTTGCCCCTAATACCCGCGTGGCAACAGAAAGGCGGCAGACACGGCCCCCGAATAGCTTGTTAGATATATACTATCGGCTTTCGCAAGTCAATAGGCTGGGCCAACGAACCCAAAGTTATCAATCAGAGGGTGATTGAGCCTGAAGTAATGGAGTCCAATGGCCTCTGGCGCCGCCTATTTCCAGCGGGCCAGCATATTTGAGGCTATGGCAAGTGCATTGCCGAGGCTGAATCCGGACGGGTGCTTCAGACAAAGATCCGCCCGGCACAGACCAGGAAAGACTCATCACTTCTCCTGGTCCACACCGGGCGATGTTCGTGCCAGCTTTGGAAGCTCCTGTCATTGACACAAGCTTTCAAGCTTTGCTCGGACTATTCCAAGCCCTTTATTTGCCGCGGATATTGGCGAATATCTTCGCGAATCTTACCGGGGCGTGATGTACTCGAAGCCATTGATCTGCCGGAGGTCGCCCTGCTTGATGAAATCACCCCACGGGAAGATTCTCGGGCCAACCGGCCAGACATTGTCGACCACATATAGACCGGTCTCGCCGAAGACCTCGTTGATATAGAACTCGGCGATCTGATCCTCGTAGGCTATGCGTTCGGACGTGATCACGGATTGTTGTGCCTTGGGGATCAAATCTTCACTGATGGGGTGCTCGGAGCCCCAACTGAAATTCCCGCTATTCAGGAAGCTGGCCATCCCCTGGATCGGGGCCAACCGCGCGCCCACATTGTGACAGGACACTCCCTCATAGGTGCGCGCAACTGCTGTTGGCCGATAGGTCCCGTAAGGGACGCTCTGGAAATCTACATTGATCCCAATGGCATCCCAATATTGGGCCACTGCCTCACAGGCCTCCACCTCGGAGGGCGCTCCGCGGACGGCTGGGGTCAGTGTGACCGTGAAACCGTCGGGGAACCCTGCCTCGGCCAGGAGGGCCTTGGCTCGATCAGGGTCGTAGGGCCAAGTTTCCTCCGGAGAGGGCAGACGGTCTTCAAATCCCATCCAGTCTTTAAGGGTGAGAGGGCGTCCGAACCCCAGAAGCAAATTATCGACGATCGCTTGGCGGTCGATGGCGATCGACATGGCCAGCCGGACGGTCCTCGCGGTGGCCCACTCTGGAGAGGTGATGTCACTGTTTGGCGACACCCACGCGTTGTCGGGATTGTACGCGGGCCAGGACTCACCGCCGCCATCGCGGGCGGGCACGTAAAGTTGGCCGTAGAAGTTTATGCCGGCCTGCACGGCGTTGGGCACTTGCATCAAGACGGCGCCGTCAACCGACTCCACCTCGGCAATGGTATCCAGAGCCATGACGAACGTGTCCAGATTACCGGTTTTGAAGCCGGCTATCCTGGCAGACTCTTCAGGGATCTCCTGGAACAGTAATTCGGCAAATGCGGGAGTCTTGCGCCAGTGGTCTTCCACGGCCTTCATGCGCCAGAACGAACCGGTTTCGTGTTCGTCAATCTCCCAAGGACCGGTGGCGGCGGTGTTGAAGTTGGCTTCGTCTTCGCCTTCCTGGTCCCACTGCTTCTTGCTGACGACCCAGGCAGCGACTGCCCGGGGAGTCCCCAGCAATTCTAAGATCGGTATCTCGGAGAAGGGCACACCGGTATCGATCACCCAAGTGTAATCATCGGGCGTGGTCTGGCTGCCATTCTCTGCAAAGAACATCTCTTTGGCGTTGGCAGATCTGGCGTGTTTGGTGCTGTCGGCGACCTGGCGGAAGGAGAAGGCCACGTCGTCAACCGTCATATTGCCGAAGCCTTTGTGGAATTCGACGTCGTCACGAATGTGGAAGGTCCACGTCTGACCGTCGGCGGATACGTCCCAGCTTTTGGCCAGCATGGGGCCGACTTGGCCGTTGTCGAAGTTATACATCCCCAGAGTCTCGGTGATCGGTATGGCGCTGTTCAAGAAGATCTGGGGGTTGCCGATCAATTTGGGGCTGGCTTGGTAGGGCCCCAACTCTTTCTGACCCACCCTCAACGTGCCTGAGGGTTTGGCTGCCGGTGGCGGCGGCGGCGCTGCGGTTGGCATGGCCGTCGGTTGTGCCGGAACCGCCGTGGACGCTGGGCTACCACTGGTCGATGGCACCGAAGTCGGCGAGGCGCTCGGCGGAACTGCGGTCGCTGACGCCGACGCCGACGCCGGGATTGGCGTCGCAGTGGCGGAAGAGCCACAAGCCAATATGGCGGCTAACAGCAATGCCAAGGGTCCCAAGACCATTAATTTTGGGTTTTTAAACCAGTGTTTCAACAATGGACGAACCTCCAACCTTGTTTTGGGATTGTGGTGACCGGATGCCCTGCAATCCTGTTTGGCGTTCCGGGGCCGATTGAGACAAGACAGTAATCGTCGACCCTAAATCGAGCCTCCAGCAGGCTATCTTGCAAAAACAAGGGGACGGCACATTCCGCCCCCAAGTCGCAAACTACATATAAACTATTACGTTAGCCAAGTCAACGGGTTGAGCCTACCAAGTAGACATAATCACAGATGCGGGGATAGAGACTTAATTTAGAGGGGAGGGTCTGTGGGCGGACGGCGTTGTTCTCCCCTGAGGAACCGCTCTAGGTCCTGCACCAGTTCGGCGGGGTCCGGAATCTCAATGGCGGCAACTGCTTCGTCGTATTGGCCTTCTAGCTTGGTCACGTAGGAGCTGATCTGGTCATCCTTGGCCACTGCTTTAACCACTTCTTCATTGAATATGTCGGCCGCGGAATACAATTCAGCCAAGTCCAAGGGAATGTTCAACAACTTGACCAATATCTGCAACAGGGTGGAGCCAACGCGGTGGTTGGGCGCCGCTTGCAGGTAGTGGGCGGTGTGCCCCCAGATGGAAGTGTACTCCATCCCTTCATTGATACAGGCATCCATAACGGCCGAGCTGATCCCAGTGGGGCCTTGATAATTGGATGAACGGATACCTTGGCTTTCCAGAAATTCGCTGAGTTTGGGTTCGCTGGCGGTGCCGCTCAGCTTGACCGGGCGGGTGTGTGGGACCGCATCCAACAATGCTCCGATGTGAATGACAGAGTCGACGCCGTGGTCGCGGGCCACCTTGGCCACGGTCTTGGAGAAGGTGCGCCATTTCAAGTTTGGCTCCACGCCGGAAAATACCATTATCCCAGTCTCGGAACTGGGGTTCGTGAGATAGGAGAATTCATTTGCCGGCCAGTGGATGCGGCGTCTTCCGTCCCGGGTCCGCGACGAATACGGACGGGTCTGAGAGAAGTCGTAGAACTCCTCCGGGTCGATCTCAGCGAACTTCTTGGCGTGTAATTTCCGCTGCAAGAATTTTACGGCGCTAGTGGCGCTTTCTGCCGCGTCGGCCCAGCCACTGAAGACGGTAACCAGGTGGTCTAGCTTTTTGTCCGGTGTTTCGTGGATGGTCAGGTGGTCCATTTCTTCCAAGGCGGCGCGATCTGGGGCCGCGTCCATCAGATTTATCTACCGGTTAACGAATTTTAGGTAATGTCAGCATATCACCGGGCACGATTCGCTCACAAGCGACGGAGTCCCGGACTTGTGTACTAGGAAGTGAACCGGTCCAGGCGGAAAAGGTCGATATCATGGTGGGTCTCGCCGTTCTGCGCCAGGTCGGCCATGATCTCCCCGATCACGCTGGCGAATTTGAACCCGTGACCCGAGAACCCGGCTGCCACCGACACCTGGGGACGGTCGGGTAGAACGCCGATCATGAAGTGTTCGTCAGGCGTGTTGGTATAGATGCAGGTCTTGCGGTCCAGCAGGCGACCGGCCGCCAATGGGAAATACCGGCTGACTGCCTGACGGAGGATAGCCTCGTCTTCTTCGTGCACTTCCCGGTCCATCTGGTCTGGGTCTACCTTCTGGAGCAGATGGTGAGTCCGGCCGATCTTGAAACCGGGAACCGTGTAACTGGGAAAACCGTAGTAGCGTCCTTCCTCGGTCCAAACTCCGAAGACTGGAAATGTCTCAGGGCGGAACAACTCGGGCCGTTCCGGCTCGAACCAGCCCAACACCTGACGCTCTGGCACCGCGTGGCCAGCAACCTCCGGGACCAACTTGGCCGCCCACGCCCCGGCGGTGACCACCAGCCGGTCTGCGGTATAGGCGTCTTTTTCCGTCCGGACTCGGACTCCCTCGCCTAGAGGCTCCCAGTCCACCACCGTTTCCTGGCTGTGGACCTCGGCCCCGGCTTCCCTGGCGGCCTTTACGTGATTAACGATACATTCCTCAGGGAGGAGGAAGCCGCCGTCGGCTTGGTAGATAGAGGAGATCTCATCCGGAAATTCGTAGCCGGGGAACCGTTTTTTTATCTCTTTCGCCGTCAGGACTTCGTAAGGGATGTTGTGGACGTCACACGACTCCTGGGCGTCCCGGAAAAAGAGGCTATCGGCAGGACCGGCGCGGACCGAGCCGGTGGTAACCACCAGTTTTTCCCCAGAGGCGTCTTCTAATTCGTGCCACAGTTCGTAAGCCCGGCGCACCAGGGGCACATAGGACGGATGTTCCTGGAGGGTGTAACGAATCATCCGGGAGTAGCCGTGGGACGACCCCATCTCATGGGGAATGTCGTACTGCTCAAGCCCCAGGACCTTCCAGCCACGTTTGGCGAGATGGTAGACCGCGGCGCTGCCCATGCCGCCTATACCGAGGACTATGGCGTCATAGTTAGGCACGGAGATCTAGTCCCGCGGTATGGCCGTGCCGGGTATCTTCATCCGCATGCTGAATACCGAGGTGCGTGCGGTGAACAGCATCGTGCGGTTGTCCGGTCCGCCCCAGGCGCAGTTGGCGGGGATCTCCGGAAGCTTGATGATGCCCAGGTGCTTGCCTGAAGCGTCGAACACCCAACAACCCTCGGAGCCGGTGCAATAGATGTTTCCTTCCACGTCTACCTTCATGCCATCGGGAACGCCGTCCTCAGCGGAATACATGGTGGCAAAGACCCGGTTGTTGCTGAGAGTGCCGTCGGCGGCTACGTCAAAGGCCCGGATAAGCTGATGCTCGCACATCTGCTGTTTCTCTTTCTCTTCCAGGCAGCGGCTGTCCAGGCGGGTGATGGCCACGTACAAGATGCGCTCATCGGGAGAGAAGGCCAGGCCGTTGGGATACTCGGTCTCGGTCGTTCCCACCGAGTTGGCGCCGTCTGGGGAGATGATGTGGACGCCGCTGTAATCCAACTTCCGTTCTTCCTCGGTGAGGCGTCCGCCCGGGTCCGTGAAATAAAGGGTCCCGTCGGAGCGGCCTACTATGTCATTGGGGCGATTCAGCCGGTTGCCGTCCGCGTGGGTGGCGATAGCCGTGTAGGAGCCGTCGGCCTGGCGGCGCATGATCTGCCGGTTGTCGCTTTCGCAGATCACCAGGTTGCCCTGCTTGTCGAAGGTCATGCCGTTGGTGCCGAAGCTTGGGTCCCGGAAGGTCTCTAATTGGCCGCTGGTGGACATCTTATGGATCTGAAGCTTCCGAATGTCCACGAATAGCCAGTGGCCGTCGGGGTGCCACAGGGGCCCTTCGGTGAATCCAAAACCCCCGGCCAGTTTTTCGGCCGGTGAGTCAGTGATGTTGGCGATCTGATCGGACATGGTTCTCTCCCTTATGTATGGTTGGCGCCGTAGATCATTCCAGGTGTGCCAGGTACTGCCCTTCAAAGTCCATACCCGCCAGGTCGCTGAAAGCGTCCATCAGCCTGCGGGTGATCACGCCCGGGGCCTTGCCACCGGCTACAGGCGTGCCGTTCACCGAGGAGATGGGGCAGATGCAAAGGCTGGTTGAGGTCAAGAATGCTTCGTCAGCCGTATAGGCGTCATATAGGTCCAGGTCTCTTTCATCGACCGGCATGTCCAGGCCGCTGGCCAGGTTCATGGCGACTCCCCTGGTTATGCCTTCCAGTACGAACTGCCCTTTGGGCGTGGCCACGGTCCCGTCCTTAACCAAGAAGATGTTGGAGCCTCGGCCCTCTGTGAGGTTGCCGGCCTCGTCCAGGAGCACCGACCAGGCATCGGGGTCGCTGGCCTGGGCTTCCAGGTCGCCCAGGATCAGGTTCAGATAGTTGTGGGTCTTGGCTCGAGGGCTGATGAATCGCGGCGGTATCCTGGGCACGGAAGGAGTGAAGATCGCGGCCCCATCCCGGTATAACGAGGCCCGCCGGGCAAATGGGATGGGATGGGTCTCGATCAACACGGTGGCCCGCATCTCGTCGCCGGGCAGGATGGGCTCGATGCCCCGGCTGATGCGCTGCATGACCCACATGTCCTGGCCGGGCGGCAACAGCTTGTAATTGTGCTCCACCACCTGGCGCGACCAGTCCTCCATTTCCGGTGGCTGGATGCCTGGGTCGATGCGCAGGTAGCGCAGCGAGTCGTACAGGCGATGGACGTGTTCCGGGAGTCGGAAAGGGGTTCCGTTAAAGGTGCGGGCGGCGTCGAATACGGCGTCGCCGTAGAGGTAGCCCCGGTCTCTGATGGATATGCCCACCTGGGACTCGGGCTTCAGCTCGCCGTTGAAGAACACGATGGGTTCGGCTAGCGCCATTTCACGCACCTCAAGTTGCTTGAGTTATTTATCCTAAATCGAGAAAGAGCGATTCTTAGCGCTTGAAAGCGTTGGCGCCGGTAACCAGAGCTGGTAGTCCGCCCATGAGGAACGCCACGCCCACAGTCTCGGCGATCTCTTCTTCGCTGGCGCCGGCGGCCCGGGCCCGGTTGGCGATGGTTGCGACGCCACCGTCGTGTCCAAGTAGGGCGTCGCAGAGCATGGTCATCAGCGTCTTATTTTTGTTAGAAATCGCGCCGTCGGACAAGATTGATTCGCGGGCGCCGGACACCACTTTCATAAGCTCCGGAGCGCCTTGCTCCGCCAGTTCTTGCCAGCTTGAAGCCTGTGTCATCGTTACCTCTCCAAGGTGTGTACGTATATTGGCGTCATGGAATTAATCACGCACGAAAACATGGAATTCAGCGTGAGCCGCCATGATAGCACAGAGAGGAAAAGAGGATGGACACAGAAAGGTGACAAAAAAACGTGGCCGAAGGGGAGGGTCCCTCGGCCACAAAGCGATTGTTTGCCGCACCCGCGCCGATTAGCGCGGGTTAAAAGCCTGATTAATCGGCGCTCTCGATTGTCGGGTTGCTAACCCAACGATTCCGCAACCCAACCTCCTGCACATCCAGCCCGATTGGAGGCCAGTGCAGGTGTTTGCCGCACCAATCCAGCAAAGCTGTTGGCAACCACCCAATCCACACATCCCTACACACAACGTAGGGTGGCTGCAACAGGCCAAATCCTGATGGTTGGGCGAGAACTAACGGCCAGGGCTAAAAGACCGAACCGCCGGTACGCCGCCCAAAATCAGCGAAGAAGAAAAGCCAGAGGCCGCTGTTAAGCGGCCCCAATGCGAAATACTTTTGTGCCACAGGATGGGCACGTGCCCTGAGTGGCGGGCTTCCCGTTCTTCATGGTGATCTTCTCGGGGTTCTTGATCTCGCGCTTGCTTCTGCACTTCACACAATAGGCTTCCATAGAAACACCTCCCATCATTACGGTCGAGATATTGTATCCCGGAATTTAGCAACATGTCAACATGTAGTATGCCAGTTTCTTAAATTATGGCAAGTCATGAGACTGTATAGCCTCAACTACATGTAGTATGCCAAACATCCTTCAATCATTAAAATACAAGATTCGGTGTACTTTCAAGTACATCGTGTTTAGAATATCCAGCAGAATGGGAACACTACTGATCGTCCGCCACGGCGAAACTGAATGGAACGCCGAAGGCCGGATCCAAGGCCACACAGATATCGGACTTTCGGAGAAAGGCGCCGAACAGGCACGTTCGCTTGGGCTTCGCCTGGCTGGAATGAACATCGACGTTGCTTACACCAGTGACCTAAAGCGCACATCCGAGACCGCTAAGCTCGCTTTGGGGGGCCGGTCCGTCGTCCTGAACGAGACCCAGATGCTCCGGGAATACCACAAAGGTGAATTCGAGGGAATGACTATCGCGGAGATCAAATCTCAGTTTCCAGATGAGTACCCCAAATACGTGGAGAAAAACCTGGAATACGCTCCCAAAGGCGGAGAGTCGATCAGGGACGTAAGCGCACGCATGGCCAAGATAATGGACGAGATCAAGGCCAATCATCTGAACGAGACCGTGTTGGTTGTTAGCCACGGCGGCGCTCTCCGCGCAGCCATGGTCGCACTTCTGGGACTGCCCCTCGAAGGGAATTGGTCGTTCTTGTTCGGCAATTGCAGTCTCACGATGTTTGACACACACGCAGACAACGCTGTGCTGCGCCTGTTCAACGACACCTCCCACCTTCAGGGCCCCGTGCATCACGGGATGCTGGGCTAACGGGATGTTTGTGCCCAAAAGGCTGCTTCTCTAGATGGCCGGACAGGTTTTGATGGTCCAAGGCACCGCCTCCCATGTCGGGAAGAGCGTGCTGGTATCGGCTCTCTGCCGAATCTTTCGCCAGGACGGGTACCGCGTCGCCCCATTCAAAGCGCAAAACATGTCCAACAACTCCTATGTGACGGCCGACGGTAGAGAGATCGGGCGAGCCCAGGCGGTCCAAGCCGACGCCGCAGGAGTGGAAGCCAGGGTTGAGATGAACCCCATCCTGCTGAAACCCGAGGCCGACCACATCTCTCAGGTGGTCGTGATGGGCCGTCCCCTGCTGACGGCGAAAGCCAAAGATTATTTCGGACTCAAGCCCCAGCTCTGGGAGGCCGTCCACACGTCGCTGGATTCGCTGCGAGCGGATTTTGACATCGTAGTCGTGGAGGGCGCCGGAAGTCCCGCCGAGATCAACCTGAAGAAAAACGAGATCGTGAACATGCGGGTGGCGCGGTACGCCAACGCCCCGGTATTACTCTGCGGCGACATCGACCGCGGCGGTATATTCGCATTCTTGGTGGGCACACTGGAGCTATTGGAGCCTGAGGAACGGGAATTGATCAAGGGCTTCATCATAAACAAGTTCCGAGGCGACCCCGGCCTGCTCACCGACGGTATTACCTGGCTGGAGGAGCGCACGGGCATCCCAGTCGCGGGGTTGGTCCACTACTACCGGGACATCCACGTCCCCGAAGAGGACTCCGTGGCCCTGGACGATGCTCCCGCGGCTCCGTCTCAGGCGGTGTTGGATGTGGCGGTGATCCAACTGCCCCATATCTCCAATTTTGACGACTTCGACCCCCTGGCCCGCCATTCAGGCGTGGAACTACGGTACGTTGACTCTACAGCCCAGTTGGGACGTCCCGACCTGGTGATCCTCCCGGGCACCAAAACAACCATCCCCGATCTAGCTTGGATGAACGAACAGGGCTTGAGCCAGGCTGTGAAGGAGCTGCACGCCGGCGGCGCGGCGGTCGTCGGCGTCTGCGGTGGCTACCAGATGCTGGGGACCAAGGTCAGCGACCCAGAACACATAGAATCGTCCATCACGGAAATTGACGGTCTGGGCCTGCTCAACCTGACGACCGTGTTCGAAGGAAGCAAAGAGACCCACCGCATAAACGGGCGTGTGGTCGCGGCCACCGGCCTGCTGGCGGG
>ERZ651768.1297-NODE-1297-length-18327-cov-3.040493_pt1 | contig 18327 bp, 15 predicted proteins | sample MGYA00514754_ERZ651768 | MGnify/ENA metagenome assembly ERZ651768
CGACCTCAGTGCTAACTGGCTGCTCATAGCAGTTGGGGGGCTTGTCGCTGTGTGGCTGTTACAACGACTTCGTGTTTGGGCTATACCGATCTACGCGGCACTCGGCATCTTCATTTGGTATGCCACTTTGGAATCAGGAGTCCACGCGACAATCGCAGGAGTCGCGCTCGGGCTATTGACTCCAGCGCGGCCTTTACTCAATCAACGCGATGCCCAAGAAATAGTTGACGGCCTTCCCAGCGACGCCAACGTGGCTGAAGTCCGTCAAGCGTCTTTTCTCGCTCAAGAGTCGGTACCCCTCACCGAACGTCTAGAAAACATGCTCCACCCGTTCACCGCGTTCATGATCATCCCAGTCTTCGCTCTCGCAAACGCTGGCATCGTATTGAGTTCCGACAAAATCTCTGACGCAGCCAGCAGCAGCGTCACTCTTGGCATTGTCTTAGGGCTTGTCGTTGGCAAACCCGTAGGTATCACCCTTTTCGCATGGGTAGCCACACGCTTCGGATTTGCGCTTCCTGAAGGAGTTCGATGGCAGGAATTCATCGGAATGGGATTTGCCGCTGGGATCGGGTTCACGGTATCGATCTTTGTAGCTGGGCTTGCCTTCGAAAGTTACGCGATCACCGATCTCGCCAAGATCGGAATCTTGGCGGCCTCCCTAATTGCGGCGGTCGCAGCGTTGTTGCTATTGCGGCTTAACGCCACTTCCACCACTACCGAATGATTGACGCGGTTCTCTTTGACTTCGATGGGGTTATTCGGCAATGGGACGAGCCGGACCTTTGGACCTTTGAAGCTGAAGCCGGCATCAAAAGTGGAACTGTATTCGCGGCAGCATTCGCCGCTGACCTCCACGACCCGCTTACGAGAGGAAAACTTACGTGGGGTCAATGGCGAAACGAAACCGAACGCAGGCTCGTCACCGACCACGGAGAATCGGTTCGTCCAATTGTCAACAAGTTCTTCCAATTCGAAGGTCGAATCGATGCCGAAATGGTGGAACTCCTTGAAAGATTGCCATCGCAGCTTCGCGTAGGCCTCTTGACCAACAATCACGACCAATTCGAAGAATATCTGCAACGCATTGGTCTGGAAGATCGATTCGATGCGGTGATCAACACTCACCGAATCGGTGTCGCCAAACCGGACTCAGGTGCATACCTAACCGCAACGACTCAACTTGGAGTGGCACCAAAGCGTTGTCTTTTTATCGACGACCTAGAAGTGAACGTGGCTGGCGGACAAGCCGCGGGGCTGGTTTGCCACCACTTCCAACACCGACAGGGGCTCATTCGATGTTTACAGGAATTAGGTATCGAACTAATCGACCTTCAGAAGTAGTTGCCGCGCACGCTGCGCCTTCGTAGGCTTTTCGGTTGGTGCCAAAGCGCACCTTGTCGCGTCGGACCCCCGTTGGCCCAGATCGAAACGGCACCTTCTACCAATTGGGTCGAACTGAGAGGACACCGTGACGGCGATTCCCTATTTCGCGCTGATCGCTTCAGCATTAGCGCTCCTTCTTGCTTACTACTTTGCTACGACAGTCATGAAGGCGGACGAAGGTACCGACCTGATGAAAGAGATCGGTCAGGCCATCCGTGAGGGAGCAATGGCCTTCCTCCGACGCGAGTACCAGTGGGTTTCGGTCTTCGTGATCGCTATGTTCGTACTGCTCTTGGTAGTACCGATCGACGGAAGACCTTCGGCTTCATTTGCCTATTTGATGGGAGCATTACTCTCGTCGATCGCCGGGTTCATTGGTATGCGAATCGCGACAGCGGCGAACACCAGAACAGCAAACGCGGCCCGCGAAGGCGCCGCAAAGGCTTTACCCCTAGCGTTCAAAGGTGGTGCGGTCATGGGCTTCACCGTTGCTGGGTTGGCATTGCTTGGTATTTCTTTCAACTATTTGCTGTGGGTCACCTGGCTCGGTGTTGACAGCGCATTTCAGGTCGTAGCGGCGTTCGGGCTTGGTGCGAGCTCCATCGCCCTATTCGCTCGTATTGGTGGCGGTATTTTCACCAAAGCTGCCGACGTTGGGGGTGACCTAGTTGGAAAAGTTGAAGCTGGGATTCCCGAAGATGATCCCCGCAACCCAGCGACCATCGCAGACGCCGTTGGAGACAACGTTGGTGACGTCGCCGGAATGGGTGCCGACCTTTTCGAATCCTACGCTGGTTCGATAGTCGCCCCCATCGTGCTGGTGTCACTCCTCCTGTCCGGAGTTTTCATTGAAGGCGACAAACTCCAAGTGTTCGGAGATTACGAATCACTGTTGATGTACCCGATTCTGATCGGAGCTCTCGGAATGATCGCGTCGATTGTCGGCGCTCTGCTTACCAGAGGCAAAGAAGGACGGAGTCTTTCAGCACAACTCCACACCGGCCAATACATCGCTATGGGCCTCACCGTCATCTTCACTATCGCGGGCACCCAGTGGTTATTCGGCGGAGCATCCAAAGCTGATGGCTCTGACATTGTTCAAACACCTATCTATCTTGCGTTGACCATTATCATTGGCCTGCTTGGTGGATGGGCGATCGGGTTCGTATCGGAGTACTTCACCTCCGAGCATTACAAACCGGTGAAAGGCATCGCAGCACAGTCAGAAACTGGCGCAGCGACAGTCGCCATCGAAGGCATCGCTCAAGGCAAACTTTCCACGCTTCCATCGGTCGTTGTGGTCGTAACGATGATCGGTCTTTCCTACTGGTTTGGCGGCGCGGCGTTCGGCCAAACGGGAGACGTGATCGGACTCTATGGTGTCTCACTGGCCGCAATCGGCATGTTGGCCGTCACTGGCGTCATCGTGGCGGTGGATGCCTATGGCCCTATCGCTGATAACGCAGGCGGTATAGCTGAGATGGCGCAACTTCCGTCTGAAGTGCGCGATGTGACTGACCGTCTTGACGCGCTTGGTAACACCACCGCGGCTATCGCGAAGGGTTTCGCAGTCGGATCCGCGGCAGTGACCGCGCTCGCTTTGTTCAAAGCGTTCAGCCTTACCGCAGGTGCAGAAGTCAACCTCGATATCAATGACACCGCGGTGACTATCGGTCTGTTCCTTGGAGCGATGACGCCATTCATTTTTGCGGCAATGACAATGTCATCGGTCGGTCGGGCAGCTCAAGCGATGATCGTTGAGGTGAGGCGACAATTCGCCGAAATCCCCGGACTGCGAGAAGGGCGACCAGGAGTCAAGCCCGACAGTCGTCGCTGTGTCGACATCTCGACCCAAGCAGCTTTGCGCGAAATGCTTTTACCGGGAGGCCTAGCGATTGTTTTGCCGCTCGCTATTGGATTCATCGATGTCAACGCCCTTGGCGGATTCCTAGCGGGCGCGGTCGTTACTGGCTTCCTAATGGCCATCTACATGGCGAACGCTGGTGGAGCCTGGGACAACGCAAAGAAGTACATCGAAGCTGGGGCACACGGTGGTAAAGGCACCGACGCGCATTCTGCTGCCGTGGTTGGCGACACAATCGGTGACCCATTCAAAGACACCTCAGGACCGGCCATGAACATCCTCATCAAAGTTATGACGATCGTCTCGTTGGTCTTCGTTCCTGCATTTATTTGATTAACGATTCCGGCGCCCGGGTTACTTTCGAAAACGGAGGTAACTCCGGCGTCGGTGCGTCATCCATCGCTCTCGTGTGGGCGTAGCCTTCGTGAATGGATCTCCGAAACGCACGGGTATTAATTACTGGCGCCAGCCGAGGGATAGGCGCGGCGATGGCTCGAGCCTTCGCTGACGCAGGAGCGCGCGTCGCACTGGCAGCGCGGTCGGTGGAAGATATTGGGGCTCTAGCAGACGAACTTGGCGGCTCTTCGTATCCTCTCGACCTCACTGATTCCGACCAGCTTGACGGATTTATCCAACGCGTCGAGGCCGACGACGGGCCGGTGGATGTGTTGGCGAACAACGCGGGAATCGAAACCCAAGATTATGTGGAAGATATAGCCGAAGATCTTCTCGCTCAGGTCCTTGCAACTAACCTGCTCGCCCCGTTACGACTGACCCGCCAAGCCCTACCCGGCATGATTCAACGGGGAGAAGGCCATCTCCTCTACACCTCCTCTCTCGCCGCTATAACACCGGCCCCCGGGCTCGCCCCCTACTGCGCGTCTAAAGCCGGACTCACTCGCTTTGCTGAAAGCCTCCGCATGGAAATCAAAAACACCGGCGTCCAGATCACCACGATGCATCTCGGTCCTGTTGACACCGGCATGTGGGAACGAGTGACCGAAAACCCCGCGTTTGATGCCGCCCAAAAACGGCTGCGACAACTCAGAATGCTCGCGAATGTCACCCCTGAGAAAGTTGCGTCTGACGCAGTTCAGGCGGTACTCACAGGAAAACGAGAAGTCCGTCACCCCAAACGCCTATGGGGGACGATGGCGATAGCCGCTTTGCCGGGACGAGTCACCGAGTTCTTGGTCGGTGGGGTCGACTATCGGTCGCACAAAAACCCGCAGTGAATGCGCTCATTGCCCAGTGCAGTTCGACTCTTGCCGCAGAGATGAGTTCCCATTCGAACCCTGTCCCCTCGCCCTATTGGATCCAGGTGACCGAATCGGACAGGGAGTGAGCAAGAAGCTAGAAGCGCGACGAACCAGGCTTGCTAACGCGTCTAACGATGCCGTTACTAACTGATTGGGTACCTCGAGATTCGAACCCGCGACCCTCACCTTGGCAAGGTGGGACGCCCTGTTGCGCCGACCTGCGGAAACACCCCGAAACCTCCCCCGACCTGCTGTTCTGGTTGATCGCTGGTTCGCGCTGTTTTGTGACGTCTCGCGGCATGTACACGGCCTGCAGACGGTCACTGCTGATGGCGTCGAGGGGTGTCCTTGGTACGGTCCACTATGTGTGGCGAACGATCACGACACAAATGTTTCGAGGTTTCTGCATGGGAGCCGCGGACATAGTCCCAGGTGTTTCCGGTGGCACGGTGGCACTTCTCTTAGGCATTTACGACCGTCTGATCGAACAAATCAAGTCGATATCAACTGCCCTCAGCAAAGTAGGGCGCGGTGATTTCGGGGGTTTTAAGCAACGAATGAGTGCTGTCGACTGGTCGTTCCTTATCAGTCTTTTGATCGGAATAATGCTGGGTGTCGCCGTGCTGATTTCTTGGCTCCGCGACCAAATTCGAGAGCATCCGGTCAACGTCTCTGCGGTCTTCTTTGGACTTGTCGCAGCGTCAGCATTGGTGGCACGACGCGAAATAGCCCAATGGCGTCGCTCCCGATATTTAATCTTCATTGGTAGTGCCGGGCTGACCTTTGGTTTGCTCGGACTTAGATCTGGCAGCATCGAAAACCCGACAATGATCGTGGTGCTGCTCGCAGGTGCTCTCGCCATATGCGCGATGATTCTGCCGGGTATCAGCGGCTCTTTTCTCCTCCTAACAATTGGTCTCTACGACCACCTGATTGGAGTCATAGAACGCCGAGATTTAGGCGTTCTGATGCTCTACGCTCTCGGAGCAATAGTCGGCCTATGTGTGTTTAGTCATTTCCTTCACTGGCTCCTGAGTCGCTATCGCGACTATGTCGTTGCTGGCCTTTTAGGACTGATGACAGGCTCGCTGAGAGTGCTATGGCCGTGGCCTACAACCGACGGAGGAATCGAAGACACACGACTGGGAATTCCGAACCTCGACGAGCTATCTGGAGCATTAATCGCAGCAGTACTGGGGGCTATCGGTCTCGTGGGATTAGTTCAGGTAGCGGCCCGGTTTGGGAATTTTGATGTGGATGATGCGTTGGAAAGCTCTTCGTGACCGGTACCGTCCGCGAGCAGGGCGTGAATTATTTCTGTACGCCAAAAGTTGACACCCACCCAACTGATAGGGAATAACTAGTCGCTGTGCCAAAGTCTCTGGTTATCGTCGAATCGCCTGCCAAGGCCCGTACCATCGCGGGTTTTTTAGGTCCGGAATTCGTGGTTGAATCGTCGATTGGTCACATTCGCGACTTACCCAAGGGCGCGAGCGAAGTCCCGAAGGCCTATAAGGCCGAGTCGTGGGCGAATCTCGGAGTCGACGTCAACAATGACTTCAAACCCCTATATGTCGTGAGCGCTCGCGCCAAAGACCAAGTCAAACATCTGAAAGCTCTTCTCAAAGAAGCCGACGAGCTCTACCTGGCCACCGACGAAGACAGAGAGGGAGAAGCAATCGCCTGGCATTTGCTTGAAGTACTCAATCCCACGGTTCCGGTTAAACGCATGGTCTTTCACGAAATCACAGAGAAGGCCATTCTCGAAGCTATCGATTCCCCGCGAGAACTTGATCGCCGACTTGTTGACGCACAAGAGGCTCGACGAATATTCGATCGACTGTACGGATATGAAGTCTCCCCAGTCATGTGGAAAAAGGTGCGCCCCCGACTGTCGGCGGGCCGCGTCCAGAGCGTTGCGAATCGCCTCGTAGTTGAACGTGAACGGGAACGCATCGCGTTCATCTCAGCCGCTTATTCGAGTATCGAAGCGGACTTTGCTGCAGATATCGCATTTTCGGGAGCCTTGGTAACTCTTGAAGGCCGCAGATTGGCAACTGGTCGCGATTTCGACGATAACGGTCGTCTCACTCGTGAAGAAGCGGTCGTACTCGAGGCTGAGACCGCTGAGCGATTAGCGGCCGATCTTGCCACTTGTCCCTTCGCCGTTCAATCTGTTGACGCGAAGCCTTATCGCCGCAGGCCTTCCCCCCCGTTTATCACCTCGACGCTTCAACAAGAAGCTGGGCGTAGATTCGGGTTTTCGGCGTCTAGGGCAATGCAAGCAGCGCAGCGACTATACGAGAACGGTTACATCACCTATATGAGAACGGACAGCACGACGCTGTCCGCGGAGGCGCTCAGCACCGCCAGAACTCTCATCAAGGAACGTTACGGGTCACAGAACGTGCCGAGTGACACTCGGGTGTACAGCAAGAAAGTCAAAAATGCTCAAGAAGCTCATGAGGCCATTCGTCCGGCCGGGCAAGTATGGAAAACGCCTGAAGAAATAGCCGGTGAAGTTGCGGGGGACGCTGCTCGCGTCTACGAACTCATTTGGCGTAGAGCAGTCGCTAGTCAAATGACCGACGCGACTGGCCAGACCGTCACTATTCGTCTTGAAGGATCAACGCCCGACGCGAGGGCCGTTGAATTTAGCTCTAGCGGGACCGTGATTAGCGAACCAGGTTTCCGCCTTGCGTATGTTCAGGACTCAGACGATGAAGAGGAACCTCAACTCCCCAACCTTTCCAAAGGTGATGTTGTCAGCTGTTTAACGTTGATCGCACGCAATCACGACACCAGCCCACCTGCTCGCTACACCGAGGCGACGCTCGTTCGGCGTCTTGAAGAACTGGGAGTGGGGCGTCCCAGTACCTATGCCAGCATCATGGAAACCATTCAGGCGCGTGGTTACGTCTGGAAGAAGGGATCTGCTCTGGTCCCGGAACTGACAGCATTCGCCACTGTGGGCCTTATGGAAGGTCACTTCGCCCATCTGGTTGATTACGCGCTTACTGCTCGAATGGAAGATGACCTTGACGACATCGCAAATGGCGAAATTGATGCCGCTCCATGGCTCACCGAGTTTTACTTCGGTGGCATGGAAGTCGAAGGGGACCGGTTGCCAGGACTCCGCGACCTTGTATCAGATGATCACTTATCGGCCATCGACGCCGCCGAAATCAACACCCTTCCGATTGGTGTGGATGAGAACGGTGAAATTGTTGTCGCCAAAGTTGGGAAATACGCCCCCTACCTAAAACGAGGGGAGGAGACCCGGCCGCTCCCAGCTGAAGTCGCTCCCGACGAGATCACTCTTGAGATGGCTATAGCAATTTTGGAAACGCCTGAGGAACGAGTACTTGGCTCTGACCCTGGAACAGGACTAGAAATAATCGCCAGACCTGGGCGATTCGGACCTTACGTTTCGTTGGGTCGTCCTGACGAGTCTGATGAGAAGCCAAAAACGGCGTCACTGTTTGCGTCAATGAAACTCGAAACGTTGACCCTTGACCAAGCGACACAACTCTTAAGTCTTCCCCGAATAGTTGGGACTCACCCCGAAGATCAAGAGGACATCACTGTTCAAAATGGTCGTTATGGTCCGTATCTGCAAAAGGGTGGTGACAGTCGAAGCCTTGAAACTGAAGACCAACTGTTCACGTTGACGCTTGACCAAGCGCTCACAATCTTGGCGCAGCCAAAACGCCGCCGGGGGCAAGTAGCGAAACCTCCTCTCAAAGAGTTAGGTGTTGACCCGGTTAGCGGAAACCCGATGGTTCTTAAAGATGGACGGTTCGGGCCCTACGTGACCGACGGTGAGTACAACGCATCTCTGCGCAAAGATGATGATGTTGAGACGATTACCGCCGACAGAGCAGCCGAGTTGCTCCAGATTCGACGGGAGAGCGGTCCGGCGAAGAAAAAGGCTGGGGCGAAGAAAAAGGCTGGGGCGAAGAAAAAGGCTGGGGCGAAGAAAGTCGGGAAGAGCACCGATGAGTTCCTGGCTGATCTAGAGCGCCGTCGCGGGTCCGACTGACCTCAACCTACAAGTCAGAAATCTAGAGAAAAGCGAAGCGTGCGCACCATCCCCTAGCCTTACTAGCTAATAAAATGGCATCTACCCCTCTGAATCTTTCGTATGAATGACCTAGCCGCACCCGCACCTAATGGCGATGAGAGCCGACTTAGTCGATCGCACCCCGTGTTTGGTAGCCCGGAGTTTCTTCGTCTTTGGATTGCACAAATAGTCAGTGCCTTCGGAGACTGGATTGGGTTTCTAGCGATTATTGAAATCGCTCGACGCATTGGGGGAGACCAACCAGGGTCAGCAATTGCTTTGGTGATGTTGGCGCGTGTGTTGCCAGGATTTTTCCTCGCGTCAGTTGGCGGGATCATCGTCGACCGAGTTAATCGCAAACGGCTGTTGATTGGCTGCGACATCTTGCGTGCCGGGGTGCTGCTCACGATCCCGCTGATCGAGCGCGTATGGGGGTTAGTGCTCGCTTCACTGCTGCTTGAACTTGCTACTTCACTTTGGGGACCCGCGAAAGAAGCCATTGTTCCGAACCTGGTACCAAAAGAACAGTTAACAGCGGCAAACTCGTTATCTCTTATAGCGGCGTATGGCACTTTTCCTTTGGCCGCGGGAGCCTTCATCGGCCTTGCCAAGTTCGCTGAATGGCTAGGAGGAAGCAGCATCGGTCAAGTCGAGTGGGCGTTGGCTCTAGATGCCCTGACGTTCCTCATTGCTGCGGCCCTCATCGCCACCTTGCCGCTGCTTAAGCATCGCCGTGACAGAGACAAGGCCACTTCAATTGATTTGTCGCAAGGGATAAGGGAACTTCGCGAAGGGTGGAGCTATATCGCAATAAGCCCTCAGGTAAGGGCTGTTCTCGTTGGCCTGGGAACCGGCATGATCGGCGGAGGGATGCTGATCCCTTTAGGCGCAGTTTTCAATGACGTGGTCTTAGGGGCCGGCAACGCTGGATTCGGAACCATTCTGGTCACCTTGGGCTTGGGCGTAGCGGTCGGGGTCACGGCTCTATCAGCGATACAACGACGATTGGACAAAGAGCACACTTTCGTTGCATCGGTCTTCGGATCAGGAATATGTCTGCTTTTCGCAGTGACGAGTTCAGACACATTCCTCACTCTGGCTGGTGTTTTTGCAATGGGCATCTTCGCTGGGTCGGTGTATGTCTTGGGTTTCACTCTCCTCCATGAAAATGTTGAGGAACAACTGAGAGGGCGAGTATTCAGCGCGTTGTACACACTCGTGCGCTTTTGCTTGCTTTTGTCGATCACCGTTGGAGGATTTCTTTCCGATGGTTTCAATTGGCTTTTTGACGTGCTCTTCGACAACGAAGTCACTGTGGGATCATGGGCCATGGCTCTACCCGGTGTTCGGGGGGCCTTATGGATGGCGAGCAGCTTTATGCTGATCGCATCTGTACTTGCGTGGATTTCCCTGCGCGTCCCCGAAAAGAAGTCCTCATGAGTCGCCGCGGAAGATACATAGCCTTCGAAGGGTGGGAGGCAAGCGGCAAATCGACCCAAGCTCGGCTTCTGGCTGAACGTCTCAACGCCGTTCTTACGCGTGAGCCTGGTGGGACCGATCTAGGACTGGCTATTCGCGACTTGCTGTTGGGGAACGGTCCCGAACCAACTCAACGCGCAGAAGCACTGCTTTTCGCCGCCGATCGAGCCCAACACTTAGCGGAAGTCGTCGAGCCGGCATTGGCAGAGGGCAGCGATGTCATCACTGACCGCTCTTATGGATCGACTCTTGCCTATCAAGGCCATGGTCGAGGCCAATCCATAGATGAACTTATGGGCCTAGTCGAATGGGCGAGCGGTGGGCTGTTACCTGATCTAGTGGTTTTGTTGACCGTGCCAGTCGACACGGCCGACGGCAGGCTAGGAGAGCAACGAGACCGAATGGAACGTGAAGACGGAAACTTCGCGGTTCGGGTTATCGACGGGTTCGTCGCCCTGGCTACCGCAGACCCAGATCGATGGATCGTCGTGGATGGCTCCGGATCGATTGAGGAAGTAGCTGAGAGGGTCACCAACGCGGTTGGTGTGAAATGAGCGACGCCTTCAGCGAAGTCGTTGGGCAACCTGCTGCAATATCGATGCTACGAGCCGCAGTAGCGAACCCATTGCCTGCCTATTTGCTTGTTGGATCAGCAGGTTGCGGGGCTCGAGCCATCGCCATCAGCTTCGCCGCAGAACTCTTAGCCCACGAACGCGACGATTCACAGCGTCACCGAAGACTCGCCATCTCCGAGGAGCACCCGGACTTGATCGTGTTCGAACGTACTGGACCCTCACTCACCGTTGAACAAGCCAGAGAGATTGTCAGAGCTGCAACTACGAGTCCGTTTGAAGGCAATCGAAAAATAATTTTAGTCGAAGACATCCACCTCGCTATCGGTGCTGCCCCGATGATTCTCAAGGTTTTGGAAGAGCCGCCACCGTCGACCTATTTCATCTTGACAGCGCAAGAAATGCCTACCGAATTAGCAACTATCGCCTCGCGCTGCACCCAAATCGATTTGGCTGCGATCAGCCCCCAAGACCTCGTAGAGCTCTTGCTTGAGTTAGGAGTCGACGTGCAACGTTCTTCAGTCATAGCAGCGGTCGCCAACGGGTCGATTGATCGAGCGCTACTCCTTGCCTCAGACGCCGCCGCCCTTGAACGTTGGACCGCATGGCAACAACTTCGAGCAACGCTTGATGGCAGCGGAAACATCGCGGCTGCGGCTGCAGATCGATTATTGGCAATGATTGATAATGCGGCGGTTCCCCTCCAGGATCGACAAGTTCAAGAACACGAAGAACTTGATGAACGCGCCGAACGTTTTGGCGAACGGGGCCTGGGGCGTCGAAGTCTGGAAGATCGCCACAAAAGAGAACTTCGGAGGCTGCGTACAGATGAACTCGTAATGGGCATCACCGCGATCGGTATCTCCATTCGTGATGACGTCGCTACCGGCAGTCTCGATGCTGTACGTGCCTCAACATCATTAACCGCGGTAACCAAAGCCGGGGATGACCTGCGCCGCAATCCAAACGAACGATTACTCCTACAAAGGCTGTTCATGAATCTCAACTAGCAAGGGACGCAGTTGTCTCATGAACGATGGAGCCCGAGGCGGGGATTGAACCCGCGACCTGCTCTTTACGAGAGAGCCGCTCTGCCACTGAGCTACTCGGGCGCTGACTCACTGACGCTACCAGCCGCTTTAGTTGACACGACCCGCACATTTACGGGATTCCGAGCGAACCTGCTCTCAGATTGAAGGTGTCTGTGGCACTGTTAGATACGATGACCATATGAACGCACTTGCTGCTCAAGTCTGGCATTTCTGGCTCGCTGTGCCCCTCGCTGTAGGCACCGTGCTTGGAGTCCTCCAACTCGTCGTGGGGTACGTCACCAAAGTTGTGGCTCCCCGATATCCCAAGCGCTGAGTTCAACAATGACGCACGAGCCGGTCGATTGGGAGCTGGCCCGCCGGGTTGCGACCCGCGTTGCAGGCGAAGAACTGTTGTCGCGTTCGTATCTAGGCGACTCGCTGCATGAAGATTTTGCTCGCTTCACCCCCTTAGCAGAAGAGTTAGTTGCTGCCGAAACTGGCCTGATCTCCAACGAAGGTTCTGCCCGCGCTCGGGTAATCGACCGCGCGGGGTGGATCGATGCGAACATCCGAGCCTTTCGCCGACTATTGCGTCCAGTCTTGGCTGAGTCCGTTGGTACAAACCCCGCCAGCAGAATCACGCGCAAAATCGCTGCGGCCGAACTAGGAGCGGTCCTGGGTTGGATGTCCAGACGCGTGCTCGGTCAGTATGACCTGTTACTTGCCGAAGATGAAGATCGAGACGAACAAGATCTCGTGTACTACGTCGGGCCGAACATTATGTCGATCGAGAAGAAATTCGCCTTCGACCCCAAGCAGTTCAGGCTTTGGTTGGCGTTACACGAGTTAACGCACCGCTCACAGTTCACCGGAGTACCGTGGTTGCGTCCCCGCTTCTTGGACCTCGTAAATCAAATGCTTGACGAAGTTGACCCCGACCCCGACCGGCTTAAACAGGGATTGCAAGATTTCATAAAGTTGCGTCGCGCAGGGCGAGACCCGATCGCTGAAGGCGGCGTCGCCCAGCTATTCGCTAATGAACGTCAGCGAGAACTTTTGGATTGTGTTGGCGGCATGATGAGCTTGGTGGAGGGACATGGGGATGTCACCATGTCCCGTGCAGCGACAGGCCACGTACCCCACGCCGCACGATTCCACCGCGTTATGCATGAGCGGCGAAATGGTGCAACAGGCGTCGCGCGGGTGATGCAAAAACTTATGGGGATAGAAGCCAAGCTGGCGCAGTACCAGGCGGGAGAAGAATTCATCGCAGCTATCGAGTCGGAACGCGGTAGCCGCGCCGTGGATGTCATTTGGCGTGACCCAGATCACCTGCCATCCATGGTTGAGATTCGAGACCCTTCCGCTTGGATGCAACGAGTTCCAGCCGCGTAACCGAGGTTCTCACATGGCAGACCTCAATCAGATCGACCTACTCCTCCAAGATTGCAATTTCCCTCCCAGCGGCACACTGCATTGTGCAGTTTCCGGCGGTGCAGATTCCTCAGCCCTTTTGATTCTGGCCTCGTTGACCGGATCAAAGGTCATCGCATATCACGTCGACCATGGGCTGCGACCAAATGGTTCAGCAGAACGTGACCGAGTCGCAGAGCTTTCCCGACTCGTTAACGCGGGTTTTGAAACTCTGATTCTCGAATTGGAGGATGGCCCTAACGTAGAAGCTCGGGCGCGATCGGCACGTTTCGCGGTGTTGCCTCCAACAGTTCTCACAGGACACACTGCCGACGATCAAGCAGAGACGATCATCCTCCATCTTCTGCGAGGAGGAGGTCTTGATGCGTCCGCCGGTATGCGACCGGAACACCACCCGCTTCTCTCTCTTCGACGCGTAGATACTGAACGGATATGTGAACTGTTCGATTGGGAACCCGTTAATGATCCAACCAACGTCGATCCGCGATTTCGTCGAAATCGAATTCGCCACGAGGTGATACCCCTCCTGAATGAGATCGTCGAACGAGATGTGGTTCCCTTACTAGTTCGCGCGGGACAACTCGCAGAAAGCGATCGCGACTTACTTGACGAACTTGCGCAAGATATTGACCCCACTGACGCCGCTTCGCTGGTAGCGGCACCTCTTCCTTTAGCGCGTCGCGCGGTCCGAAGGTGGCTTCGAGGTGAACATCCGCCTGATTTTGCGTCCGTTGAACGAGTTCTCGCAGTTGCTCGAGGAGAGTTTGACGGTACCGAAGTAGCCGGCGGCCGATCTGTGCGACGAAGCGGTGGCATATTAAGAATCGAAACCTTGCCTAAAGGGCGTAGAAAAGTGCGAGATAGCGGCTAGGTTCCGACCTTGTGACGGATCAGAGCGCCTTGCACCCCGACCCCGCCCTCATCGAAGTCCTTCTAAGCCACGCCGAAATCAGCGCTCGGGTCCAGCAACTGGGTCAAGAGATCGCGAACGACTACAACGGACGAACCCCGTTGCTAATCGGTGTACTTAAAGGCGGGGCCATCTTTACCACTGACCTCGCCCGTGCCATTGACCTTCCCGTCGAACTCGACTTCATGGCAGTGTCCTCCTACGGAAGCTCTACCCGCACTAGTGGCGTGGTTCGAATCATAAAGGACCTCGATGAGGACATCGAAGGCCGAGATGTGATCATCGTGGAAGACATCGTTGATAGCGGGCTAACTTTGCGGTACCTCAGAAAAACCCTTTTGGCGAGGAACCCGGCAACTTTGGAATTCTGCTCTCTTTTGGTCCGAGAGGACCAACAGGCCGACCTAGATGACCTTGTCAAATACGCGGGATTTCGACTTCCCCAGGTATGGGTCGTGGGGTATGGACTCGATGTAGGTCAGCGTTACCGAAACCTTCGCGATATTTGGGCGTACGACAGATCAGTTAACTCCTAAACACCGCCAAAGTGTCAGTGGCCCCCCCGATATCTGACAAGTAACATCTGCTTCGCATCAGCGTTTCTTAACGCATGCGGAATAGGGGACCGTGAAGGCAAAGTGGGCAGAAGGCATTGAGCCCAGAAACTTTGTCTGGGTGATCAAGGACTCCCTAGCTATCTGTGAGCGTCCAGGGGGCTATGGGGAACACCACCGGCGTGTTCGCCGTCAGGAAGAAATCATATGGATTCGCCAACACGAATTCGACGTTCTCTATTCACTCATTGCCGGTTCGCACAACCTTCACAATTATGAAGAACTCGGCATGCCCTTTCGGCATCGTCCGTGGCCAGCCCATGACCGCCTTGTTCCATACATGGAAGCGCTTTTTATTGAGATCCACAACGTTATATCCGCAGGCCAAAAAGTTGTTGTTCACAAGGAAGTAGTCGAGGAACGTTTGTGTGGACTCATGGCGGCGTATCTGCTGTGGGCTCGCCTTGTTCCTACCGGACCGCAAGTCACCGCGATTGCCGAACGGATCTTTCAGCAACGACTGGGGCCACATGGTCGGGAACTAGTTGAAATAGCTGTCGGTATGGAACCTCAACAGGAGACCACAGAGCAGTGACAGCATTGAGCAATAGCGATTGCATTCAGCTACGTGGCCTGCGCGTCGTGTGCATTGTGGGTGTATTACCAGAAGAACGCGAGCGGCCTCAGCCGTTGGAACTCGATATAGATATTTATGCTGACCTCTCCGCCGCAGGTAAATCCGACGAATTAGATGACACCGTTGATTATGGGTCGGTGGCTACAACCGTTGAAGAAATATGTCTCGGAATGAAGGCCCAACTTTTGGAACGCTTAGCGGAACTTGTAGCAGGACGTCTACTCGAACTCGATGGTGTCGTAGCTGTGGAAGTGACCGTTAAGAAGATTCGGCCGCCAGTCCCATCTGACCTACATTTCAGTGCCGTTCGAGTGACCCGGCACGGTCAATGAATCTCAGGACGAAATGTCCCAAACAGTAAGAGCCTTTGTCGGTCTGGGGTCTAACTTAGGCGACCGTAGAGCATTCTTGACCGCAGCTGTACGAGACCTGCCCAACAAGGTTGCGGTCTCGGGTGTGTACAAAACAGCGCCAATCGGAGGGCCCGCTCAGGGGCCCTTTCTGAACTTGGTTGTTGAAATGCGCACCTCCGTTGGTCCCTACGATCTTCTTGCTATCTGCCAACAACTCGAAGCATCAGCTGGACGAGCCCGCACCGAACGTTGGGGCCCGCGCACCCTCGACATTGACGTGCTTTTGTACGGCGAATTTGAACTTAACGACACGGAATTAACGATTCCGCACCCGCGAATGAACGAAAGGGCGTTCGTCCTCTACCCCCTCGCCGAGTTGGCCCCGGAATTGGTTCCGCCCCGCTGGCGAGAAACAGTTTCAGACCAGGAGATAGTGCGCGTAGATGACCTGCTTTGCTGCTAACTCCCGGTGCCCAAAAGAAATTGCGGCACCGCTATTCGTAAAAGCCGTGGGTTGATCTAACTCTGAAATGCCAAACTTTTACGAAGAAGGATGCTTATTTAACAAATGATCGCACCATTAGCGTGATTCATGAAGCACCATGAAACAGGGTTATCGTGCAAAGTTGAGTGCGATGCCAACGAAATTGAGCGTCATTGAGGAGACATGGCCGAAATTCCCTACCGATTCGTCACCGATAGCCGAGTCGAGGAACTGATCGCTAATCACGGTGATCTTGAACCTGGTCAAGAAACCGAGCATGCGGTTGTTATTGCTGGACGGTTAATGCTGCGTCGGGTTCAAGGCAAGCTTGCGTTCGCCACCCTGGATGATGGTTCGGGCAGAATTCAACTCTTTGCCCGTGCAAACAACACACCAGAGTTTGATCAGTATTGCGATCTCAATGTCGGTGACTGGGTCGGGATATCGGGTGTCATCATGACAACCAAGCGGGGAGAATTGAGTGTAAGGGTGGACTCATGGGCTCTTCTAGCCGAGGCGCGCCGCCCATTCCCGGACAAATGGCATGGCATCAGCGACGTAGATACCCGTTACCGACAACGCTATGTAGATCTCTGGGTGACCCCAGAAGCGAGACAGACTTTTCTTATGAGAAGTCGCATGATGTCGCTTACTCGATCCTTCATGGAGCATCGAGGATTCATTGAAGTAGAAACTCCGATTTTTCATCCGATACCGGGAGGAGCGAATGCTCGACCGTTCACCACCCACCACAATGCCCTGGATCTTGACCTGTACCTCAGAGTCGCGCCCGAGCTGTACCTCAAACGATTAACGGTCGCGGGATTCGAAAAAGTGTTCGAGATTGGGCGGGTCTTCCGCAACGAAGGAGTCTCGACGCGCCACAACCCAGAGTTCACAATGCTTGAGCTGTATCAGGCCTACGCCGATTACAACGACATCATGAACCTCGTGGAAGAACTCGTAGAGCATCTCGCTGTGGAGCTCACTGGCTCGACGGTGTTAGCCGTCGGCGACCGGGAGCTTGACGTTGCTCGACCATGGCGACGAGCAACGATGATTGAACTAATCGAAGAGTCAATTGGGGCGACTCTGTCCCTTGATATGCCGATCGAACAACTCCGAGCGGTCGCGGCGCAGCACGAGGTGCCGCTTAAAGATTCGTTCGGGCCAGGCAAGCTTATTTTGGAGATCTACGAGAAAACCACCGAGAGCGCTCTCTGGGGTCCGATATATGTGACCGAATACCCAGCGGAAGTCTCGCCTCTCTCGAGAGAACACCGAGACAAACCAGGTATGACGGAACGTTTTGAAGCAATCCTTGCTGGACGTGAACTCTGCAATGCATTTAGCGAACTCGTCGATCCTGATCAGCAACGTTTGCGGTTTGAAGATCAGGCGGCTCAAAATGCTGTCGGTGATGACGAGGCAATGATGGTTGACGAGGATTATTTACGTGCTTTGGAATACGGGCTGCCCCCTACAGGAGGTTTAGGGATTGGTATGGACCGCTTAGCGATGTTGCTGACCGGTGCAACGAGCATCCGCGATGTCGTGCTGTTCCCAACCCTTCGACCTGAACAGTAGGGGCACAAGGCCCCACCCAAGTCGCGCTATGGCGCCGGGAGGGATCCCTCAGGTTGATCTTCGCGCTGAACGAATAACCCCTCGGCGTCCAGGAAACGGCCCTCCGGACCGTCTCCTGAGCCCCTCACATAGATCTTCCTACCCTCAGTTTGATGGACCCAAGCTCGAAACGTCAAAGGAACACCTAAGGGCGCCGGACCCCGGTAGTCCACATGGAGGTACGCGGTGTAAGCCTGGCGGCCTCGCATGCGATTGAGTGCGCCCATCACTTCATCGATGACGAGAGCCTGAATACCTCCGTGGACACGCTCTGGAGGCCCCGCGAACATCGGATCAATTGTGCCTGTGCCGATGACACCTTCGTCCGATTCCTTGATGTAGGTAAATCCGATCGACCCAGGATGAAACTCGCCGCCTGCAAGCGAGAAAGGATCAAATTCGATTTCTTCTCCAACTGCAAGTTCTAGCGGTGTGTACTGACCTGCATAAATCGCAGCGAGGTGAGGGCGAGTCATCATGTCGTCAAGCTTGCTTCTCTCGGTTCCAACATCGAAACGATCCGCAAGATCGTGGATAGTTTCGGTGATCTCATCGAGAGCGTCGTCGGGTAGCCGACGGCCCGAAAGGGCGCGATTTAAACGACGCATCGCGCTGGCGGCGCGCCCCACTGCATCCCAATTGCTCATGTCTGGTACGCTACCGTGCCAACTCGCC
>ERZ651768.1298-NODE-1298-length-18324-cov-2.877788_pt1 | contig 18324 bp, 17 predicted proteins | sample MGYA00514754_ERZ651768 | MGnify/ENA metagenome assembly ERZ651768
CTTATAAAGACTTTTCCAAATATTGGTATTAATCGTATCTTGTTTACTCCAAATTTTTCTCCAAAAGACGAATATATTTGGGCAATGAATTTGGGATTAAAAGTTACCATAGATAATTTGTATCCTTTAAAAGAATGGCCAGAAATATTTAAAAATAAAAATATTATTGTAAGGATTGATACAGGTCATGGAGAGGGCCATCATAAACACGTCAAAACAGCCGGAAAGGAATCAAAGTTTGGTATTCATTTACCTCAAGTCAAAGAACTTATGATATTGGTTAAAAGTATGAATATTAATATTGTTGGAATTCATGCGCATAATGGCAGTGAAATTTATGAAGTCAACAATTGGATTACCATTGCAAAGCAGCTAGCTTTAATAGGTAAAAAATTCAACACAACTAAATTTTTAGATATAGGAGGGGGTTTTCCAACATCTAATCATTCAGATAATAGATCCGTAAGTATGAAGGATCTTGATGATGGTTTGTTAAGAATAAAACAAAAGTATCCAAACTATAAGTTTTGGATAGAACCTGGGCGATATCTTGTAGCTGAATCAGGTATTCTTCTCACTCATATTACACAGATGAAAAATAAAGGAGATAAAAAATTTATTGGCGTCGGAACAGGAATGAATTCCTTGATTCGCCCTGCATTGTATGATGCCCATCATGAGATCATTAATCTTACTCGATACTATGATAATACTGTCACAGAATCGGTTGAAATCGTTGGTCCTATTTGTGAATCTGGCGATAGTTTTGGTACGCATCAATTTAAAAAAGGATCACGAGAAGACGATGTAATTTTGATTGCCAATGTTGGTGCTTACGGTAGTTCTATGTCATCGCGCTACAATCTTAGAGAGTTACCTATTGAAATCATTTTATAATTTTAAGGAGTGTTTAATAGCTTCCAAAAGAATGTTATTTTCATCGTGAGTTCCGATGGTAATTCGTGCACAATTTTTTAATTCTGGTTCATCTTGAAAGGCTCTAACAAGAATATGATTTTCTTTAAAAGCATTATAAATGGGAGTTGTATCTTTAAATCTTACAAGAAAAAAGTTAGCTGAACTTGGCCAGATCTTTTCAACGTTTTCCAATTGATTGAGCGTTGATATTACTCGCTCCCTTTCATTTATTGTTTGTTGTATATGGTTTTCTGTTTTTTCTCGATAGTTGCTTGATAATATCTGGATAATTTTTTGTGATATTACTGTTGAAAATGTAAAAGGCATGACAACTTTTTTTAAGAGTTCAATGGTTCTTTGAGATCCAATCAGCGCTCCACATCGAGCGCCTGCGAGTGCAAAAGCTTTAGATAGTGTTCGCATTATAATTAGATTTTCAAAGTTATTAATTTGATTAATCATAGATGGCGAATTACTAAATTCGATGTAGGCTTCGTCAACTACTATGATTGATTTATTCTTTTGATTTTCTAGTAACTTCATAATATTGTCATACGGAACTAAGGTTGCAGTTGGGTTATTGGGCGTGGTTATAAAAATAACTTTTGTGTGATCATTTATAGCATCAAATATTTCGTCAATTTCTAATTTAAAATTATCATCATGCTTCAGAGGAACATCTATAGGATCGACTGAATGAATTTCGGAAAAAAACTGATACATGTCAAATGTAGGCGATGAGGAAATAATATTATTTTTTGTTGGCTCACAAAAGGTTCTAATAATTATATCAATACCTTCTGTGCTACCTCGTATTGCAAGTACATTATCTGGGTCTACGTTATAAAACTTGGCCATATGTTGAAATAGTTCGGTAGGGCGTACACTCGGGTATCGATTCAGATCCAATGATTCATTGTTTTCCCATAATGATCGTGGTGATTCATTTGCGTTTAGTCGAATCATCTCTTCACTTGCTTCAGGCGCATTAATCGTAGGTAATTTAAGAATTTTAGATCTAGCAAGTTTATCTATGCTCATACATTATCTCTTTTAAGAATTATTTTTTTTTAAATCACGAATAATACAATTTGTCATTTCTTCTGTATTAAGGACAACTTGACCTGCTGTTGCTATATCTTTTGTACGTGCTCCAGCTGATATAACATTCTCAACAGACTTTTCAAGAAAAGATGCTTCATCTTCTAACTTCAAACTATATCGAAGAAGTAATGCAATACTTAATATCATACCGCATGGATTAGCAATTCCTTGCCCTGCGATATCTGGTGCAGACCCATGAATAGGTTCGTATAGGCCTTTTACTCCTTCTCCAATTGATGCAGAAGGAAGCATACCCATTGAGCCTGCCAACATTGATGCTTCATCCGTTAAAATATCACCAAACATATTCTCAGTGACGATAACATCAAATTCTGATGGTTTGCTTATCAAATACATTGCAGCTGCGTCAACAAGTATATGCTCAAGATCAATGTCAGGATATTCTGTTGTAACTATATTGTTCGTTCGGTTTCGCCAAAATCGAGATGTTTCTAATACGTTCGCTTTGTCTATAGAAGCAAGCTTTTTTCTTCTGGTTATAGCTATCTTACTTGCTAGGCGAACGATTCTATCTACCTCATAATCATGATAAACGCATAAGTCACTGGCATGATTATCATCTTTATATTTTTCACCGAAATATATCCCACCAGTTAGTTCTCGAATAACGACTAGATCAACGTTCTCTAGTAATTCTTTTTTTAACGGAGAGGCAGACACTAATTCTGGCATTACCTTTATGGGCCTAATATTTGCAAAAACCTTCAATGTTTCTCTAAGGCCTAGTAAACCTTGTTCAGGTCGAACGCTCGCATTTGGATCAGACCATTTTGGACCGCCAACTGCACCAAGTATAATTGCGTTACTTTCCTTACAACTTGCTATCGTTTCTTCTGGTAAAGGAAGATGACCAGCATCAATAGCTGATCCACCAATGAGCTTCTCTTCATAAGAAAATTTATGACCGTATATTTCTTCAATTGTAGATAGTATTTTTTTTCCGGAAGATGTGACTTCTGGACCAATACCATCTCCGGGCAATAGAGTTATTAGGGCTTCCATGGTCTATTTTCTTCATAATCTTTTATAATTTCAATATGACTTTGTATAAATCCTAATTCATCTATACCTTCAAGAAGGCAGTGATGTGAGAATTGATCAATTTCATATTTTACTGACTGCTTATCAGGTAAATACAGCATTGATGTCTTAATATCAATTGATAAATTGATGCCCGGGTTGGCTAATAATTTATTTAGAATTTTATCATTGACTTCAATCGGTATAAGACCATTTTTTAAAGCATTACTTCGAAAAATATCTGCAATACTCGAGCTAATTATCGCTTGAAATCCAAAATCTTTAAGCGCCCAAGGAGCATGTTCTCTTGATGAACCGCAACCAAAATTATCCCCAGCAACCAATATATGACAATTTGTAATTTTATCATCATTAAGAATGAATTCAGGATTAGCGTTACCGTCAGAATTATATCGCCAATCATAAAACAAATATTTACCAAGGCCATCTAAGGTAGTTGTTGTAAGGAAGCGTGCCGGTATTATTTGATCAGTGTCAATATCAGAAATATTTAGTACCACGGTTTTTGAATCAATTTTTGTTACTGCTTTCATACTTAAACTCTTAAGAAATCTCTGGGATCAGCAATTGAACCTTTAATAGCTGATGCAGCAGCTGTCATTGGGCTTGCTAATATAGTCCTAGATCCTTTTCCTTGTCGCCCCTCAAAATTACGGTTACTTGTACTAACACATAATTGATTTGGAGGAACTATGTCTCCATTCATGGCGATACACATCGAACAACCTGGTTCACGCCATTCAGCGCCAGCAGATTTAAAAATTTGATCTAATCCCAAAGTTTCTGCTTGAACTTTAATTTTTTGCGACCCCGGAACAATGATCATTTTTACATTAGGTGAAATTTTCCGTGAATCTAAAATTTTTGCCACCTGCTTTAAATCTGATATTCGTGAATTCGTGCAACTACCAACAAAAACAAAATCAATACTTGATTCAGTTAACAATTTTCCTGGAGTTAATTTCATATACTCAAGGGATTTTTTCAAACTCTGATTACCGTTAGAATTGGGTATAGGATCATTTATATTGATTGCCATACCTGGATTAGTTCCAAATGTCACCATAGGTCCTAAATGATTAGCATCTATATGTACAGTTTTATCGAAATTTGCATCTTCGTCGCTTGGAAGAGTTTTCCAGCGCGCAAGAGCTTCATCCCAATTTTTTCCAGAAGGTGAATATAGCTTGTCATGTAAATAGTTATACGTGTTGTCATCAGGAGCTATCATCCCAGCTCGTGCACCCGCTTCAATAGACATATTGCATATTGTCATTCTTGATTCCATATCCATCGATGATATGGTGTCACCACGATATTCTATTACATGCCCAGTTCCCCCGGAAACACCAATTTTAGCAATTATTGCTAGGATAATGTCTTTAGCAGTTACACCTGGCCTGAGGTTTCCAGACACTGATACTAAAAATGTTTTAGGTTTACGTTGTAATACACATTGTGTAGCAAGAACATGTCCAACTTCAGTAGTTCCAATTCCAAACGCAAGAGATCCAAAAGCGCCATGAGTACTTGTGTGGCTATCACCACAAACAATTGTTTTGCCAGGTTGTGTTACTCCTAATTCTGGGCCAATAATGTGAACTATTCCTCGTGATTTACTTTTAAAGTCATGCAATTTGATTCCAAAGTCACGACAATTCTCCTCCATGGTGAGAATTTGTTTTGAAGCTTCTTTTCCGACTATGATTTGTAGATCTTTAAAACTATTTACTGGGAATGTTGGGATCGAATGATCCATTGTTGCTAATGATAGATCTGTTCGACGAACAGAGATATTATTTTGTTTTAGTACTGCAAAAGCTTGAGGACTTGTGACTTCATGAATTAAATGTAAGTCAATATAGAGTATTGCTGGCGTATTCATAGTTTCATCAACAACAAGATGTTGAGTCCAAACTTTTTCAAACAGAGTATTTTTAGTTGATGAGCTCATTAAGAATTTTTTGTAAGTTATAATTTTAGTTATTTTTTTTATCTACATCTTCAAGCCAGCCATGTTCATCGGCTGTTTCTAAAGTAAATAATCCAAAAAATTCTTTTTGCAGCATTCGGGTAACTGAACCTCTAGAGCCATTGCCTATTGTTATTCTGTCTATAGATCTGATAGGAGTTATTTCGGCTGCAGTACCAGTGAAGAATACTTCATCCGCAAGATAGAGAGCTTCTCTTGTTATAGCTTGTTCTTTCAGAGGTATATTTAATTTTTTTGAAATATTTATGACAGTATCACGGGTGATTCCTGTTAATATAGATTCAGAAGAAGGAGGTGTTATTAATACACCATCCTGTACTATAAATATGTTTTCTCCAGCTCCTTCGCTAACTGTTCCATCAGTTGTTAGGGCTATTCCCTCAGCAAAACCTAAACGGTTTGCTTCTGTGGTTATCAGTGTACTAGAAAGATAATTACCACCAGCTTTAGCACCTGTTGGTATAGTGTTTGGTGATACTCTTTGCCAACTTGAGATACATACATCTACACCTTGTTCTAGGCTTTCTGAACCTAAATATGGTTCCCAAGCTATAGCGGCAATGGCTACTTCAACAGGATGATCTGATTTTGGTGCTAACCCGATATCGCCTAACCCTCTAAATGCTATCGGACGAATATATACATCATCAGTAAGTTTATTTAATAAAACTACTTCTTTACATGATTCTACAAGAACATCTAGCGTATATGGAATTACAATGCTATAAATTTTGGCCGAATTATATAAACGTTTGAGATGATCAGTTAACCGGAATATTTTTGTTCCATCCGGAGTCTTATATGCTCTAATTCCCTCAAAGACAGATGAGCCATAATGAAGCGCATGAACAAGTACATGAACTTTTGCGTCTTCCCACGGAACCATCTGACCATTATGCCAAATATATTTTCCGCTATTATCGCTCATTCTGTTTCTCCAGATATGTTAAAACCATCTAAGTGTATACTGTAACAAGAATTTTTATATCAATATAAAGTAATTTAAATAATATTGGCGCTCTTTTTTATTTTCTTTTTACTTGTAGACTTAACACCGCTTCTTTGTCTTCTTAATATTCTATTAATGACTTCTAGATAAGCTCTACTTCCAGCTTCAACGATGTCGACACTTACCCCATGACCACGGTAGGATCTACCTTCAAATTCAGTAGTAATAATTACTTCACCTTGAGCGTCATCACCAGTGGTCGCGCTATGCAGATCAAATTTTTTCAATGTTAACTGGATATTAGTAGCTGTTTCTAAAGCTTTGAAAGCAGCTTCAATTGGTCCAGATGCATTTGATTTAACAGTTTTTTCTTTTGCATTTTCATCAATAAGCGTAATTTTTGCTGATGCAGATTGCTCTGTACCAGAGGTAACTTGCATTGATTTTAATACCCATGGACCTGAGGATGAGCTATCAACATTCATTATGATTGCTTCTATGTCACCGTCATACATATCTTTTTTTAAGTCAGCTAATTTTTTGAATTCATTGAACGCTCGATTTGTTTCAAATTCATCAATATCAAAGCCTAAATCTGTTACACGCTCTCTAAAAGCATGTCTACCACTATGTTTACCTAACACAAGGTTAGATTGACTGATACCGACATCATCTGGACGCATAATTTCATATGTTGAGCTATGTTGAAGCATACCATGCTGATGGATGCCAGCTTCATGTGAGAATGCATTTTCACCTACAATAGCTTTATTCCTTGGGATGTTCATGCCAGTTATTCCAGCAACTAATCTAGCAGTAGGGTAAAGGCGGTTTGTTTTTATATTTGTTTTTAAATTAAAGAACTCAGATCTGGTTTTAATTGCCATAACTACTTCTTCAAGAGAGCAATTTCCTGCTCTTTCACCGATACCGTTAATTGTACATTCTATTTGTCTAGCTCCAGAGCGCGCAGCTGTTAGACTATTTGCTACCGACATACCAAGATCATCATGACAATGTACACTTAAAGTTATGTCATCAATACCTTTTACATTTTTTTTGAGGTATTCAAATAATTTTTTAAATTCTGAGGGAACAGTATATCCAACAGTATCTGGTATATTTACTGTCGATGCTCCAGCTTCAATTGCAGCTTCAACTACTTCAGCTAAAAAAGATAATTCTGTTCTAGAAGCATCTTCAGGGGAAAATTCAATATCCTCAACAAGTTCTCTAGCATGCGCTATTGAGTTGACAGCGCTTTTTATGATTTCTTCTTTTGCCATTTTAAGTTTGTATTCTCTATGAATGGCGCTTGTTGCAACAAAAACATGAATACGATGATTGTCAGCCCCTTTTATGGCTTTATATGCTTTTTCTATATCCTCTGAATGGCATCTCGCAAGACCGCAAATTATTGGGCCACGGTTTTCATCAGCAATGGTTTTAACTGCATTAAAATCACCTGGCGAAGCCGCTGGAAAACCAGCCTCTATAATATCAACATTTAAATCAGAAAGAGCTTTAGAAATTCTTAGTTTTTCTCTAACAGTCATACTACACCCTGGAGCTTGCTCTCCATCTCTTAATGTTGTGTCAAATATTTTTACAGTATTATTTTCCATGATGTAATTCTCGTGCTGTTTTTTGTAGTTTGGTTTTAATAGAATTAATTTTCTAGCCAATCCATATGGCCTCTAAGTTTTTTTCCAACTTCTTCGATTGGATGGTTTAAATCATCATTCATTAATCTTTTGAAATTATTTTGATTTTGATTATTTTCATTGATCCAATTTTCGGCAAATGTTCCATCCTTAATCTCATTAAGTATGTCCTTCATTCTTTTACGAACATGAGCATCTATTATTTTTGGTCCACTAACAAGATCGCCATATGCTGCAGTATCACTAATAAATTCATGCATTTTTTTTAAACCACCCTCATGAAGTAGGTCAACAATTAGTTTTAGTTCATGCATGCATTCATAATAAGCTACTTCGGGCTGATAACCTGCCTCAACAAGCGTTTCATAACCTGCGACAACCAACTCAGTTGTACCTCCACATAGTACAGCTTGTTCACCGAAAAGATCTGTTTCAGTTTCCTCGGCAAAAGTGGTTTTAATAACCCCAGCTCTTGCCCCGCCAATACCTTGAGAGTAGGCCAATGCAATGTCGAGGGCATTACCTGTCTTGTCTGTTTCTATGGCTACAAGGCAAGGGACACCATGACCTTCTTTATATTGTCTTCTGACAAGACCACCTGGGCCCTTTGGTGCTATAAGAACTACATTGAGATCGTTTCTGGGCACGATACACTTATAATGAATATTAAAGCCATGGGCAAACAGTATAGTAGAAGCATAATTAAGATTTGGCTCTATTTCTTTATATAGCATTTCTTGCGAAAGGTCAGGAATAAGGAAGACCGAGATTAAAGCATCTTTAACAGCGATGGATGGTTCTTGAACTTCTAGGCCATCAGCTTGGGCTTTTTCCCAACTCTTACCATTTTTTCGTAAGCCTACGACAACATTATGTCCACTATCTTTTAAATTAAGAGCATGAGCTCTTCCTTGGCTTCCGTAGCCAAGAATACAAATACGTTGTCCATCAAGTAATGATGTATTTACATCTTTTTCTGAATACATTTGCATTTTTTTACCTTCGTAGTTTTGTTTATCCTCAAAAAAAAACCCCACAGTTCAAATAAAGTGCGGGGTTTGTAGTATAGTTGCGTCTTTATTTACCCGCTGTATCTCCTAATGAGACCTAATAGCAATACTTCTAGAATAAGATTTCTAGATGATATGATGCTAACAATATTACTTTTTATTATTTTCATATCCTAATGATCATTGAAGGTGCTTTTGAAGTCAACTTAATACAATTGATCTGATGCGGGCTTATTTTTAGTAAACATTTTATTGCATTATGAATTTGTTTAGATTTAACATATTTATATTTACTAATTAATTATTAATTATATTTTTAGAATTATAAATATATTAATAAAAAATCTAAATAAATTATGTAAACCATTGTAAATTATATATTTATAATAATATTGCTTAAGTTATATAATCACATTTTTCTTAATACTTTGTAAAGATTATGATTAGTCAAATTAGTTTAGTTGGAAAATTTTTGCAATCTGACGCTCATAAAGACTTTTTTAAGTTAATATGAAGGTATTCATTTATTCAACAAATATTAAGGATATTTCCGAAAAATCATCTAAAAATAATTATTAGGTAATAACAATAATGAATTTTGAACACACTACAAAAGTAAAAGAACTTCAAGAAAAATTAATTAATTTTATGCAATCCAATGTTTATCTGAATGAGGGCAATTATTTTGATTACATTGAAAAATCAAAGTCGCGTTGGGTAGTTCCACCAATAATGGAAGAACTTAAAAATAAAGCAAAGTCAGCTGGATTATGGAATTTATTTCTACCTGATAGTAAATATGGGGCTGGGCTTAGTAATCTGGAATATGCACCTCTTGCAGAAATTATGGGGAGATCGTTTATAGCTTCTGAAATTTTTAATTGTTCTGCTCCAGATACTGGGAATATGGAAGTTCTAGTACGCTATGGCACTAAAGAACAACAGGAAAAATGGCTTAAACCTCTTCTTGATGGGGAAATTCGCTCTGCTTTTGCAATGACCGAGCCCGGAGTTGCATCCTCTGATGCTACTAATATTTCTTCTTTGATTGAAAATGATGGAGATAATTATGTAATTAATGGCCATAAATGGTGGACATCTGGCGCTATGGATCCTCGATGCAAAATTATTATTTTTATGGGCAAAACAGATAAAAATGCAGAAAGACATAATCAACAAACTATGGTGCTTGTACCGATGGACACAAAGGGAGTAAATATCATTAGACCGCTTACAGTTTTTGGTTATGACGACGCCCCCCATGGTCATGCTGAAATGACTTTTGAGAATGTTAGAGTGCCAATAAGAAATGTATTGCTAGGAGAAGGGCGTGGTTTTGAGATCGCACAAGGTAGACTTGGGCCTGGTAGAATACATCATTGCATGCGTTTAATAGGTATGGCTGAAAGAGCTCTTGAAGATCTATGTAGACGTGTTGAAAATAGAATAACTTTTGGCAAACCTATTTCAGAAAGAGGTGTTGTAAGGGAATTTATAGCAGATTCTAGGATAGATATAGAACAATCTAGATTATTAACGTTGAAAGCAGCGGATATGATGGATAGAGTAGGGAATAAAATTGCCCGCGCCGAAATAGCCATGATTAAAATTATTGTACCGAATATGGCACTAAACGTATTGGATCGAGCTATTCAACTGCATGGTGCTGCTGGTGTTAGTGGAGATTTCTGGCTTTCACATGCTTGGGCGGGAGCTAGGACCTTAAGACTGGCTGATGGTCCAGATGAGGTTCACAAAGCTCATTTGGCAAAAATAGAACTTGGACGACAAAAAATAATATAAAGATTACAATTGAATATAATTTTATGTAATTTCTATATGTATTTTTTTTAGACTTTATACTGTTGATATGTTTGACATATGTTATCCTACGTCGTCGAAAAAAAAATAGAGCGCAAGTTATTTATATGGAAAAATAATGATAGTTCTAGCAAATAAAAGATAAGATTAATTTAATAAATAATTTAAGGAGTATCCATGAAACGGTCGAAAACAAGGAGTCAAAACTTTCCGGCTGCTTTTATTTTGTCATCTTTTTTTATGGTAAATGGCATAGTAGCTCAAACTGTAGATGACGTATTGGTTGCAGACGCAAAACGTCTTCAATTGGCGCAAGCATCTCAAGAAAGAATAAATGAAAGGGTTCAAGGTACACGCACCATTACAGATCAATATCGCGCTATTAACAAAGAGATTGATGGTCTTAAAGTCTACAATCGTCTCATGTCAGCCCAGGTTCAGGGTCAGGAAGCAACGCTTGATGATATTAAAATTTCCATGGATCAGGTGGATGTAATTAATAGGCAAATATTTCCTCTTATGGAGAGAATGATAGATGGATTAGAACAATCTGTCTCTCTTGATATTCCTTTTCTATTAGAAGAACGAATAAATCGCATTGATGTTCTTAAGGAAACACTAGCTCGATCAGATGTTAGTGTTGCTGAAAAATTTAGAAAAGTTATGGAAGCGTATCAAATTGAACTCGATTACGGATCATCCGCCGAATTTTATAAACAATCCCTTAATCTTGGTGAGGATTATGGAGTTCGCGACTACAACATGCTTCGAATTGGCAGAATCGGCCTCTATTTTCAGTCTGATAATTCAGATATCACCGGTATGTGGGACGCTAATGTAGGTGATTGGGTTATTGATGATGATCACCGTAATGAAATTAGAAAGGGTCTTAGAATGGCAAGACAACTAATAGCGCCAGAGCTAATGTTAATCCCTTTACCTGCAGCAGAGGAGACTTCTTAAAATGAAAAAAACATTATTAATTATTAGCACTGTACTGCTGCTTTTCACATATGGGACAGGACAAGCTCAGGACGATGCAAACTCTATGAATGATCTCTTGCTTCAAATTGAGCAAGGTCAAGCTCGTGACTCAGAAGAAGCAAGACAACGAGAGGCCCGTTTTGCTGCAGCACGCAATCAGCAGCAAAAATTATTAAATGATTCTCGAACAGAGAGAAATCGTCAAGAAGGCATTAGTGAGAGATTAGAAAATACTTTTGCAGCAAATCAACAAAAAATTGTTGACGCGAGAGAAGCTCTTGATAAAAGACTTGGCGCATTAAAAGAGCTGTTCGGAGTGCTTCAAACAGTTTCAGGTGACGCAATAACTCGGTTTGAAGGATCTTTAACAAATATACAATATCCAAATCGTTCTCAATTCTTAGTTGATTTAGGTAGCAAGATGGCAAGTGCTAGTAGTTTGGCTTCAATTGAAGAAATTGAACGACTTTGGTATGAACTCCAAAGAGAGATAACAGAGCAAGGAAAAGTTGTTAAGTTCACTACTGAATATGCAACTGCAGACGGCGAAAGAATCACTGATGATATTGTACGCGTGGGTGTTTTCAATATAGTTTTCGAAGATGGTTATCTTCAATATGATGAGCAAACAGGAAATGTAACCGAACTTCAACGTCAGCCTGAACAAGGAAAATATACAGGTTCTACCGAAGATATGGTCGATGAAACTGAAGGTTATGTGCCATTTGGGTTAGACGTTACTAGAGGAGGAATATTATCTCTTTTAGTTGAATCACCAACTATAGGTGAGCGAATCGAGCAAGGTGGTATTGTTGGGTATTGCATTATAGCCTTAGGATTTATCGGATTAGGAATTGCTATATGGCGTTGGGTTGCTCTTACGACAGACGGTAGAAAAGTTTCTGCTCAATTAAAACGTGATACTGCTAGCACAGATAATCCCTTGGGTAGGGTGCTTACAGCATATGAAGTGAACGCAAAAGCAGATACAGAAACCATGGAGCTCAAACTCAGTGAAGCAGCCTTAAAAGAAATGCCTGAACTTACGAAGGGTCTTTTGTTTATTAAAGTAATTGCTGCTGTAGCACCACTAATGGGCTTATTAGGAACTGTGACTGGTATGATTAAAACATTCCAGGTTATCACTCTATATGGAGCAGGTGATCCAAAATTAATGGCAGGGGGAATATCTCAAGCATTAATGACGACAGTTCTGGGTCTCTGTGTAGCCATTCCAATGGTCCTTTTACATACATTAGTTAGCGGGCAGAGTAGAAAGATTATCAATATTCTTCAATCTCAAAGCGCGGGTATTGTCGCACAACATTCTGAACGAAATGCCTAATAATTCGAAGGGTTAATATGTTTTGGATTACTGATATATATGAAGCAATAAACGATTTTCTTTTTCTTGGCGGACCTGTTTTAAGATGGATTGCCGTGACAATATTTCTTATGTGGGTACTGATTATCGAAAGATTTATATTTTTTCGTAAAGAAATGCCTCCAATGATGAAATCAATAAGAAACAGCTGGGAGGCCAGACAGGAAAGACGTTCCTGGAATGCCCATCAAATAAGAGAAGGCATGATCTCTAAGTTTTCAACGGCTGTTAATAATTCAATCCCAATGATACAAACGCTTGTTGCTTTATGTCCTTTACTGGGTCTATTAGGGACGGTTACCGGAATGATAAAGGTATTTGAAGTTATGGCTGTATCTGGCTCAGGTAATGTAAGGGCAATGGCGGCCGGAGTTTCACAAGCCACTGTTCCTACTATGGCTGGAATGGTAGGGGCGTTATCCGGCGTGCTTCTTGTAACATTACTGACTAGAAGAGCGATTCGAGAAGTCGAATTTCTTGAAGACTCATTAACTATGGATCACTAAAAAAGGTATCTCTCATGCGTAAAATGAATCGAGGAATCAGCGCCGAAGAAGAAGAAAATGAGATTAATCTAACTCCTATGTTGGACGTTGTTTTTATAATGCTGATTTTTTTTATTGTAACTGCTTCTTTTATTAAGGAATCTGGAATTGATGTAAATAGACCAGATGCTCCAACTTCAGAACGAGTTGAAGACGCTAATATATTGATAGCTATTAGCCCAAACGATGAAGTATGGATTGATAGAAGACTGATAGATCCGAGAGCCGTAAGGGCAAATATAGAGCGATTGCATGCCGAAAACCCAAAGGGATCAGTCGTTATTCAAGCGGATAAAAAATCAACCAACGAAATGCTTGTTATAGTTATGGATGCAGCTAGACAGGCTGGTGTATTTAACGTTTCGATAGCTGCGAATAATGATTAGTTAATATCAAAAGTATTAAGGTAGATTATTCCTGTAACTAATTTTTACAGAATAACTAAGGAGGTTAAAGTAAGTGATAGGACGATATGTTTTTTCAATTGTAGTTGGAACTTTCGTGACCTTAGGACTGCTCTTTGTTATGCATTTGCTAATCGAATATGGGGAAGGTGCATTAACTGAGCCTAGAGCACGACATCTACTAGAATTCGTTCGTGTCAGAAGAAACGAGAATATCAATACCGAAGATATTTTACCTGATAAACCTCAAAAGCCACCCGAGGTTCCACCAGAAATACCACCACAGGATTTAGATAATATTGACCCTAATGCTCCAACAATTAATATTCGACCACCAACTGTAGCAAACAATCTCACTATTGGCGGTCCTGGCGCAATGAATATAGCAGAAGGTGATTATTTGCCAATTGTAAGAGTAGCCCCAATATATCCTGCCAGAGCTCTTTCGAGAGGGTTAGAGGGGTATGTAGATATGGGATTTACTGTAACTCCTGCAGGAACAGTAGAGGACCCTGTCGTCCATTTTTCAACTAGCACGCTTTTTAACAGAGCAGCTTCCCGGGCAGTATTGAAGTTTAAGTACAAACCTCGTGTTGTCGATGGAATCCCTGTATATGTGTATGACGTAAAAACAAGAATTACCTTTGTAATAGAAGATTAGTATTAGAATGTATGTCTGATATAATTTTACTTATTAGTCATTAATGGAAAAATAGAATGAGTATGAGATTTCTAAATTTGAAGACAATTTTTGTATTATTAGTAGCTTTAGTTTTAGCGTCTGGATCTTCGGTTAATGCTCAAGCGCTAATGAAAGCACAAGAAAGTGCATACGATAATGAAACAGAGCGGCAGCGTCGCGATAAACAGAAAACCAGGACAGCCCAGGCTGTTAGTAAAAAAACTTATGACCGGATAATAAAAGCACAAGAAGCAGTTGATCTTGAGGACTATCCAGAGGCACTGCGTATTTTAAACAACCTTTATTCGATAAGTAAACTAAGTGACTATGAACAACAAAATGTACTCAATTATTTAGGTTTCATTTATTACAGTATGGATGATATGACAAGTGCAATGAATGCATATGAACTCATGCTGGCTATCCCAACACTTGAGGAGCAGATTAAGAAAACGACTGTTTATACTCTTGCGCAATTAAATACCATGCAAGAAAATTATTCTAAAGCAATTAGATTGACAGAAGAGTTTTTTCGACTTGAAACGAATCCTGCAGCTGACCCTTATATTTTTTATGCACAAATTCTTTATCAGATGGATCGATATTCAGATATGATTGAACCAGTTGAAACTGCTATGGAAATATATGTTAGAAGACAGACAGCTCGTCGTCTAGCCGCTAAAGTACAGGCAGAAAAGGCAGTCAATGAAGCATCTGAGGAAGAAATAGCTGAAGCTCTAACAGCTCTCGCTGAAGCAAATAAATCGTATAACATAACACCTGTGCCTAAAGAAGACTGGTATGTCTTATTAAACTTTGCTTATTTCCAGCAAGAAGATTTTATAAAAGTAAGAGACATACAAAAAACTTTATTAGTGCACTGGCCGAAAAAACAATATTGGTTTTCTTTGGCTGGCGCATATACTGAGCTGGGCGAAGATGAAAATCTTATCTATGCATATGATGCAGCACATACTCAAAAGCTTCTTGAAAAAGAATCAGAATTAGTAACAATGGCTCAGTTATATATGCAAGCAGAGGTACCATATAAAGCTGCAAAATTGCTTGATAAAGAAATCAAAGCAAACAGGGTAGAAAAAAATGAAAAAAATTATCGCTTGATGTCACAAGCCTGGACATTAGCAGCAGAAGACGAAGAAGCAATCCCTGCGCTTCAACAAGCTGCACGATTATCTGAAGAGGGCGAACTAGATTTGCGATTAGGCAATGCTTATTTGAATATAGGCGAACACGATGAATGTGCTAAAGCTATCACCAATGGAATTAAAAAAGGGGGAATCAAAAGTCCAGATAATGCTCAAATATCATTGGGAATGTGCCTATATAATTTAAAAGAATACAAAAAAGCAATTTCTGCGTTTAAAAAAGCTTCAAAAACACGTCGATCAAGACGAGTATCGAATCAATGGATCAGAGTAATAGAAAGTGATATTGAAAGAGAGAGGCAAATTAAGTTAGCTGAAGCAGCAGCTCAAAAGCAGTTAAAAGATCTTGAAAAGCGTCGACGTCAATCAGGAAGAATATAAACTTTTTTTAAAGCAAAATCTCCACTTCTTCAATTTCTACAAAAACATAAGAACTAATTACATTGTTAATGTTTTTTTAAATTTATATAAAAAGATTATTTTAAAAAGGAATTATAGTTGATGCCAAAGGTTATCTATATTACTAATAATGGAAACAAACATGAGGTAGATGTTGAGAATGGTTATACAGTCATGGAAGGCGCCATCAACAATGATATAAATGGTATCGTTGCTGAATGTGGCGGTGCGTGTGCTTGCGCCACATGCCACTCTTATATTGATGATTCATACAAAGAAAAACTACCTGAAATGGATGATATGGAAGATAGTATGCTAGATGCAGCTTTTGAAAGAAAAGACAATAGCAGACTAACATGTCAAATTGAGATGAATGAAGGTCTTGACGGACTGATTGTTTATGTTGGTAAAAATGAGTACTAATTATTCATTTCTTTATGCCAGTTAAAATTTAAAACTAACCGAGTTTATTATGAAAATTGAATGTGAAAAAACAATGCCAGAAGGAACGTTTACTATTATGACTGAATCTGGTCCCGATCAAATTTCTACTGATGAATTATTTAAAAACAAGACCGTTGTGCTTGTTTGTGTTCCGGGAGCTTATACACCTACTTGTTCAGTGCACCATCTTCCCGGTTACATAGAGAGTGCTGAACAATTCTTTTCCAAAGGGGTAAATACAATAGCTTTTATGGCAGTCAATGATATTTTTGTAATGAATGCTTGGGGTAATGATCAAGGTGCTGGTGATAAAATAATGATACTTTCTGATGGTAATGGAGAATATGTAGAGAAGTTAGGATTAGAAATGGATGCGCGTAATTTTGGAATGGGCATTCGCGGGCAACGATTTGCAATTGTTATAAAAAATAGAGTTGTTAAGCATATCGCCGTTGAAGAACCAGGAGATTTTAATGTCACAAAAGCAACGAGTGTTCTAGAGTCAATTTAAATCAATTTAAAAATTAAGAATTAAGTAATTCGTGTAATTCAGGTACTATTTTAAAAAGATCTCCCACAAGACCTATATCAGCAACTTCAAATATTGGCGCATCTTCATCTTTGTTAATCGCAACAATAGTTCCAGCATCTTTAATTCCAGTTATATGCTGAATTGCACCTGAAATTCCAATGGCGATATATAAATCAGGCGCAATAATTTTTCCAGTTTGACCGACTTGCATCTCATTCGGTACGTATCCTGCATCAACAGCTGCCCTTGACGCACCAGTAGCTGCAGATATGACATCAGCTAATTTATATATCATTTCAAAATTTTCTGAACTACCAACTGCTCTTCCTCCAGAAACTACTATATTAGCTGTTTGTAAGTCAGGTCTATCAGATGATCCCGATGAATGTTTTATGAAACGAGTATGAATTGGCGGTTGAATATTAGAAGCAAAGACTTCGATAGCGGCCTGATTATTTTCTTTTGCAGCTTTATACGATGCTGTTCTAACAGTGGCAACAACAATATGATTTTTTGATGCTTCTACCGTTAATATTGCATTTCCAGCATATATTGGCCTTTGAAACTGATGAGAATTTAGCACTTTCATGATATCACTGATTTGGTTAACTCCTAGTAAGGCCGCTATATGAGGCATTAAATCTTTACCAAAAGTTGTTGATGGACCTAAAATATGAGTGTATTCATTTGCAAGTTTAAAAATCTGAGGTGCGATATTCACAGTTAATGGCTTGTTATATATCTCATGTTCAATAGCTATAACTTTCGTAACAGCATCAATGCTAGCAGCTTGCTTAGATAGGCTTGAGATATCACTAGCTAAAATTATTAGATGTATCTCTGAATTAGATATTTCAGATGCACATGAAACACATTTTTGAGTACTAGGATTTAGTGATGAACCATCATGTTCTGCAATTATTAGAATTTTCGACATTAGAGTAAACCTTTTTCTTTTAGGACATTAATAAGCTCCTGTGAATCATTTACCATGATTCCTTTTTGTCTTTTTTCTGGAGGTTCAATATTAATGTTTTTCAGGGTATTTTTTACTTCAATTTTAAAGTCAGTAAAAGGAATTATTTCTAATGATTTATTTTTGGCTTTCATAATATCTGGTAGTTTTACATATCTAGGCTCGTTCAATCGAAGATCAGTGGTAATAACAGCTGGAAGATCTATTTCGATTGTTTCGAGTCCAAGATCAATTTCTCTAACTACCGTAGCTCTTTTTTCGTTCATTTCAATTTTTGAAGCAAAAGT
>ERZ651768.1299-NODE-1299-length-18314-cov-21.790810_pt1 | contig 18314 bp, 14 predicted proteins | sample MGYA00514754_ERZ651768 | MGnify/ENA metagenome assembly ERZ651768
CGTTCGGTCCAGCGGGTTAGCCGCGGGGCCTTCTCAATGTCCCATGACAGCAGGCGGTGGTAGAGGGTGACCAGTCGGCTGTCGGCGATCGGCTGGTTGGGGCCGACCAGGCATCGCAACCACCAGTAAGGGCTGTGCAGGGCGTGGACCCGGTGGTGTCCTGTGGGCACCATCCCGGCGGCTCGGAGCATGGCGACGATCTGCTGTCGGCGGTAGATGCGCACATGACCCCCGGCGGCTTTTGGGGCGTGGTAGTCCTCTGAAAGGGACCAGCAAACCTTCTCCGGGAAGAGCGAAGGAACAGTCACCGCGATGGTGCCGCCGGGTCGTAGCACCCGGGTGAGTTCGGCCATTGCCGTGTCGTCGTCGTCGATGTGTTCCATGACCTCGGAGGCGATGACCCGGTCGAAGGCGCCATCGGCGAACGGAAGCCGCCGGGCATCCCCGTTGGCCGTCTCGAGCACCACCGTCCCCACGCCGGCGTCGGTGGGTCCGACCTGGCCGGCGTCGTGCATCACCCCGGCGACGGCACGCACCTGGCGGAGTTCATCGACACCCAGGTCGCAGGCCACCACCGAGGCACCCCGGCGGAGCGCCTCGTAAGCGTGGCGGCCGAACCCGCAGCCCAGATCCAGCACCAGGTCGCCGGAGCGCAGTCCCAGCCGGTCGTAGTCGGCGGTCAGCACGACCCGGTTCGAGGGGTCTGTCTGTCGAGTAGGGCCCGGTACTGGTCAACTGTCTGCTCCGCCGTGTGGTGCCAGCTCCACTGGTCGATGACCCGTTGACGGCCGTTGGCCCCCACCCGGTCGCGGACATCGGGCTGGTCAAGGACGGTACCCAGCATGGCGGCCAGGGCCTCGCCGTCGCCCGGGGGGACCTGGAAGCAGGTCTCACCGTGCGAACCGGCCACTTCGGGGAGGGCTCCGCCGGTGGTGGTCACCAGGGGCACCCCGCATGACATGGCCTCGATGGCTGGGAGTGAGAAGCCTTCGTAGAGGGAGGGCACTACGGCCACCTCGGCTTCGCTATAGAGCTCCACGATCCGCTCGTCGGACACTCCATGGACCCAGCTCACACAGTCGGTCAGGCCCAGTTCGGCGAACAGGTCGGCCGAGGCGCTGCCCTCAGTTGGCCGGCCGATGATGACCAGTTCTACATTCCGTTCGGTTCTTAGTTTGGCCACCGCCTCCAGCAGGTACTTAAGGCCCTTCATGGCCACATCGGCGCTCGCTGTGGTCACGATCCGACCCGGGACCCGCCGTACCCCGGGGACGGGGCGGAACATCTCCGGGTCGACGCCCACCGGCACCACGTGGATGTGCTCCGGGTCGACCTTGTGGTCGGCGGCTATGTCGACCTTGGACGACTCAGAGACGGTCATGATGTGGTTCATCCGGCGGGCCACCCGGCCCTGCATCTTGGTGAAGGCATACCAGCGCCGCATGGAGAACGACTCCCACAGGGTGCGGGCGTGGGCGATCTCCAGGCGCCGGTCCACGGTGATCGGGTGGTGAATCGTGGAGAGCACCGGGAAACCGACCCGCTGCTGGAGCAGTACCAGTCCCCAGCCCAGGCACTGGTTGTCGTGGACCAGGTCGAAGTCGTCACGCCGGTGGCGGAGGTGGTCCCAGGCCCGGAGGCTGAAGGCCAGCGGTTCGGGGAAGGTGCCGGTGTTGAACGCGGCCACCTCAACGAGATCCCAGCGGGTTTTCAACTCCCAGATCCGAGCCTTGCGCATCGGATAGTGGTCGTTGTAGAGGTCCAGGCTGGGGAGGGCTGTCAGCGGTACCCGTTCATCGAGGACCGGGTAGGGCTGGCCAGAAAACACCTCCACCGAGTGGCCTAGGTCGCTCAGGGCTTTGGTCAGGTGGCGGGTGTAGACACCCTGGCCGCCGCAGTGCGGCTTACCTCGGTAGGAGAGGTAGGCGATTCGCAGGGGTGAGTCGCCGTCGGCCGGAGCTGTTTCCGGGCTGGGCATTCGACCAGTCTGGCTTCCTGCGGCCCCGATTACTCCCGGGTAACCCGGTACCGTCGGCGAGATGCGGGGTCTTGTGCAGCGGGTGAAGCGGGCCGAAGTCCGGGTCGACGGCGAAGTCGTGGGAGCTATCGGGGCCGGCCTGTGCGTGTTCGTGGGGGTCACCCACGACGATGGCGATGCGGAGGCCGACCGGCTGGCCGCCAAACTGGCCGGTCTACGGATCCTGGACGACGATGCAGGGGTGATGAACCGCTCGGTAGTCGAGGTGGGCGGTGAGGTGCTCCTGGTCAGCCAGTTCACCCTCTACGGCGACACGGCTAAGGGCCGACGGCCCACTTGGAACGCCGCCGCGCCGCCGGAGCAGGCTAAGCCACTGCTCGATCGGGTGGCTGAGGGGCTGAGTGCTACCGGGCTGTCCGTGGCCACAGGACGGTTCGGGGAGTACATGGTGGTCGAGTTGGTCAACGACGGTCCGGCCACCCTGATGGTGGAGGTCTGAGGGGCTCCACCGGGCTTAGTCAGTCCTCCCGGCGGCGGGCCGGCCACCTGCCCCAGACCACAAGGGCCAACGCGGCGGCCAGCATCGGCCACGGGCCGACCCTGGTCGCCCAGGTTTGTCCGTTCCGCAGCCCGACGGTCGCCTGGCGGACCGCCTGTTCTCCCACTCCGGTGCGGTCCAGGACCTTTCCCTCGGGGTCGATGATGGCGCTGAACCCGGTAGGTGCGGCTTGGAGCAGCCACCGGCCGGTCTCTAGCGCCCGCAGCCGGCTGGACGCCACCTGCTGGGTCTGGATCTGGGTCAGCCAGTAGCTGGCCCCGTTGGTCGGGTTCAACAGCACCAGGGCGTCGTGCAGGGCCGCTTCCCGGGTGCGTTCGGTGAAGAACACCTCCCAGGAGATGGCCACACCTAGTCGACCGAGCGACGTGTCGAGTACCGCCGGACCGTCTCCGGGGCGCACCTCACGTCGCGGGAGGCTGTCAGCGGCAAAGCGTTCCACCAAGCCCCGAAGGGGCACGAACTCGCCGAATGGCACGGTACGGACCTTGTCGAACCGGTCGGCAACACGCCCGTCGGCCTCGATGGCTTCCACGTAGTTGAGGTTGACCCCCTGGTTGGTGGGGTCCCGGTGAAACCACCCGGCGATTAGCACCGCGTCCAGGGAGCCGGCCAGGTCCTCGAGCACCGGCCGGGCCTCGTCAGCGTAGAGACGGTTAGGGCGGCGTTTCGCGTCCGGGAGGTCCGGGTCCGGGTTGACGACGTTCTCGGGCCAGACCACCAGATCAACCGGGCCGGTCACCAGGTCTGTGGCCGCTACTTGGTTAGCGAACACGATGACCGCCCCGGTGGGGGTGGCCCGTGTCCGTTGCGGGCCTCCGCCCTGAACGACGGCCGCTTCGATGGTGCCCACCGTCTTCCCCGTGGGGGCGAGGGTGGCCAACAGCAGGGCGACGGCCACCGCTCCACCTGCGCCGGCCACCGACCGGCCGAACCGACCCGGAGCCCGGGGGGCGTCGGCCAGGGCGCTGAGCGCGCATCCCGTCGCGGCCACCAGCACCACAAGCAGTAGTGGGCCGGCCACCCGGACCACGGGGGCTAGCGGTCCGGCGGCCTGGCCGATGGGGATGGTGGCCAGGGGGACACCACCGAACGGCACGCTCCATCGGGCGAACTCGGCGAGGGTCAGGGCCCCGACCAGAGCAGGGCGTCGGCCCCGGAGGGGTGGCACCGCCACGGCGGCCAGGCCGACGAAGCCGGCGTGGAGGAGGGCGGCGACCACCCATCCGGGTGGGGTCAGGTCAACCATCCAGAAGGTGGATGGCAGGGCCCAGGCTGCTCCGGCCAGAATCCCTCTACCGAGTCGGGACCGGGCCGACCGCCCGGCCAGCGAAGAATCGAGAACGGCCACCCCGGCGAAGGCCGCCGGCCACAGCCCCCACGGGGGCACCGATGCGGCGACAAGCAGCCCGGCGGCCACCGGGCCCAGGAACCGTGAGGCGAGACGTTGGCCGGTCACCCTCACCTCAGGTGGCCGGCCAACGCGGCCACCGCTTCGGTTCCGGATCCCACGCAGGCCGGCACACCAACTCCCCGGTGGTGGGCTCCGGCCACCACAACGCCCGGTACCTCGTCGTCGAGTTGTTTCGCCGCTTCGGCCATCCTGGCCCGGTGCCCGGGTCGGAACTGGGCTAGCGCGTCAGGCCAGCGGCCTACCCGCACTGCCACCGGCGGGGCCTCAACGCCGACCGTGATTGCCAGATCGGCGGCCAGGGCGGCCACTAGGGCGTCGTCGTCGAGCCCATCAGGTCGGCGGTCGTCGATCCGCCCAGCCGAGACCCGCAGCACACTGTGCCGGCCGTCGTCAAGATGCGCCCACTTACTGCCTGAATACGAACAGGCGGTCATCATCATCCCGGCGCTGCGGGGCACCAGGAACCCGCTCTGGTCCCCGGACACCGGTGCATCGGACCGGCGGTAGGCGAAGGTGGCTATCGACACCGAGGCGTGCTCGATCCCCGCCAGGGTGTCGGCGACCGTCGGACAGAGTCCGGAGAGCAGGCTGGCCGCTGCCGCGGCCGGGACAGCCAAAACGACCGCATCGGCCGTCTCGTCACCGGCGTCGGAGTGCACCACCCAACGCGGGCCATCGGCGGTCAGGGACCGGACAGAGCATCCGAGTCGCAGCGCGCTTCCAAGGCGTTCGGACAACCTGTTGGCTAGATGACCCATTCCCGCCGGGTGAGTGTTGAACACCGGGGCGGCAGGGTTGGTCCGCTGCTGGGCCTCCCGGAGAGAAGCCAGCAGGCCATCGGGGTGGCGGGCCCCCTCGAGCAGCTGGGGGGCCATGACGGTGCAGCTCAGATCGTCGGCCCGACCGGCGTTGACTCCGCCGAGCAGTGGGTCAACAAGGCGCTCGAACACCGCATCTCCCACGCAGGTCCGGACCACCTGGCCAACGCTGAGGTCGCGGTCGGCTCCGGCGCCCGCGGGCAGTCCGGCATCGGCCCGGCCGTCGCCGGCCAACCGCTCCAGGTCGGAGGGGTCGAGTACTCCGTCAGCCACGGTGTTCGGATCGAGGGGCACGCCCAGCACGTTGGGGGAGGGCAACGGCCGGAGGGCACCGTCAAGCCACACGGAGGCCGTCCGGGCCCGGGGGGCGACCAGTTCCCCGCCCAGCCCTGCCTCGGCGAACAGGTCGGTCGCCCACGGCACCCTCACCAGGAAGGAGTCGGCTCCCTCGTCGACCGGCAGCCCAACTATGGGACTGGTCACCAGCCGGCCCCCGGCCCTCGTCGCGGCCTCTAAGACGACCAACTGAGTCGCGGGGTGGTCGACGGCGATTCGATGGGCGGCGGCCAGGCCGGTGATCCCGGCGCCGACTACCACCACCCGTCGGCTCATGGCGTGCCGTCCCGAGAAGGTCGATGGGCCTGTACCAACTCCACGATGTGGGCCAGGACCCCGGGGTCGGTGTTAGGGAGGACCCCGTGACCGAGGTTGAACACGTGCCCCAGGTGGTCACCGTTGCGAGCTAGTACGTCGGCCACCGCGGCGTCGACTACCTCCGGGGCCTCGAGGCAGATTGCCGGGTCGAGGTTGCCCTGCAGGACGGCATCGGGGCCGAGCAGGCGGCGAGCCTCGTCGAGGGGGGTCCGCCAGTCCACACCGACCACCTCGGGTCCCGCGGCAGCCATCAGGTGGAGGATGGGCCCGGTGTCGGCGCCGAAGTGGATGCGGGGTACACCGAGTTCGGCAAGCGCGGCCAGGATCCGCCGGCTGTGGGGGAGTACCACTTGCCGGTAGGCCTGCGGGTCGAGCGCCCCAGCCCAGGTGTCGAACAACTGCACTGCCGAGGCTCCCGCCTCTATCTGGGACCGCAGGGAGGCGATGGCGACATCGGCCAGTCGGTCCAACAGGGCATCGAAGAGGGCCGGGTCCCCGTTCATGAAGGCTCGTGTGCGTTCCAGGGCCCGTGACGGCATCCCCTCCACCAGGTACGAGGCCACTGTGAACGGGGCGCCGGCGAAGCCGATAACCGGCACCGGGGAGGCGGCGACCACCTGGCGAACCGTCTCGGCCACGTACGGGGCGTCCACGTCCGGTTCGAAGGGTCGAAGTCTCTCCAGGTCGGCGGCGGACTCGAACGGGCGGTCGACTACCGGACCCACTCCTTGGCGGATGTCGACCCCGAAGCCCAAGGCCTGGACCGGGACCATGATGTCCGAGAACAGGATCGCCGCGTCGACCCCGTAGCGATGCACCGGCTGAAGGGTGATGGTGGCCGCCCGATCCGGATCGGCCACAGCATCCAGGATTGACCCGGTGCCCCGTACCGCGCGGTACTCGGGGAGTGACCGTCCCGCCTGGCGCATGAACCACACCGGAGTGTGATGGTGGGGCTCACCCCGGCAGGCGGCCAGGAACGTCGAATCGGTGTGATCCGGGGTCAGACGGTTGGGGTCAGACGACATCTCGGCGATGCTACCGAGGAGTCTGTCAGACCATTCCGCCGGCTTTCGCCCGGCCCGGTCAGGCCGGGGGGGTTGCTTTCTCGAGGAGTCGACGGGCCGCTATGGCATCCGGATGAGCCAGGCGGGCCAGCGCCGAGTCTCGTCCGTTGGCGCATGCCTGGAGGGTGGTCGCGTCGTCCATGTCAGACGACCCTCGGGTGGCCAGATCGGTTGTCGTGGGCTGCAGGACCAGGACCGTGGTACCCCGGGCGGTGATCAGTTCTACCTCCCGCCGCAGGGTGCGACTGTGCCAGGCCCGGGCCAGCGACCCATCGCTGGGGCCATCCACCGTCGGCGACGTGGTCTTTGACGATGACACAACCACCAGATCGAGGTGGAGGGGGGCCAGTAGGTCGGCGTTGGTGGAGGAGTGGACACCGCCGTCGACGTAGCGGCGGCCGCCGATCTCCACTGGGGCGAAGTAGCCGGGTACGGCGGAGGAGGCCTGTACCGCTGGTCCGACGGTGGTTTCCACGTCGTCACGTCCAAATACCGTCCGTCGGCCATTGTCCAGATCCACGGCACACAGCCAGGTGGCTTCGGCCGGCCACGGGCCGGGATGGAGTTGTTCGGCTCGCTCGGCCAAAGACGAGCCGTCGACCTCCCCTTCGGGGAGGAGGCCGGTGAGGGCCACCATTGGTCGAGGACGTCCGCCGACGAACAGTTCCCGGGCCACCAGCATCGGGTTGGCCGGTCGACGGCTTGGTGGACGGAGATTCGGATCGGTGACGTGGAGTCGGGTGGTCACCCGGGCCGAGATGGTCCGACCCTCAGGGCTGAGCGGAACACCCAGATAGTGCCCGGCCAGATCGGCGGCCGAGAGCCCGGCTCTCAGGCCCACAGCCATGACTGCTCCTGCCGAGGTGCCGACCACTACATCGGCGCTTCGGGGATCCCATCCGGTGGAGGTAGCCAGGGCGGCGAGCACCCCGGCGTGATGGGCTGCCCCGTGGTGCCCGCCGGCACTCAGCACCACTCCCACGGCGACCATCGCCCCATGGTCGCGCATGGACAGTGGGGCGGCTGCCGCGGGGTTTCCGGTGGGCTTCTTCCCACCGGTAGACTCGTTGTTCGGTCGAATTCGGGTTACGGGCCCTGATCGGCCGTGACGGCCATGTCCCGAGGACGTTCGGGGGGTGTTCCCATCCCGACCGAGTTAGAGACCGAACAGGCCTACGTCGACCACGCCTATGAGCATCTCACCGGGGCGCGGGACCGGGCGCTCGCCCTGACCTCAATGGTTGAGGTCGGCTCGGGCGGCACCAATCAGGCCCGGTTCGAACGGGATGCCATCTGGGAAACAGTGGCCGCCCGACTGGGCCAGTTGGATATGGGTGATGCCGCGCTCGTGTTCGGCCGGATCGACCAGGAGCCTGACGCGGGTAGCGGCCGTTACTACATCGGCCGGGTTGGTGTGTGGGACAGCAAGCAGGATCCGGTGGTCGTTGACTGGCGGGCCCCGGTGGCCGAGTCGTTCTATCGGGCCACTGGATCCGACCCGATGGGCCTGCAACGACGCCGGCACTTCGTGAGCCGTGGTCGGACCCTGCTCGGTCTCGAGGATGAGTTGTTCGGAGACATCGACCGATTTCGCGAGGAGGCCGGTCAGGGACTGCACGGTGAGGGTGCGCTAATCGCCGCCCTGGAGACGGCCCGGACCGGACGACTCCAAGACATCGTTGCCACCATCCAGGCCGAACAGGACAAGATCATCCGGGCTCCTCTACCCGGGGTGCTCCTAGTGTCGGGAGGTCCGGGTACCGGCAAGACGGTGGTGGCTCTGCACCGGGCCGCTTACCTGCTCTACACCCACCGGTTCCCTCTAGAGGGGCAGGGGGTGCTTGTGGTGGGCCCCAACCGTCTGTTCCTCGCCTACATCGAGCAGGTCCTTCCGTCACTGGGGGAGGCCGGTGTGGAGATGGCCACCTTGGGAGACCTTGTCGGAGGGTTGCGGGTCCTGGATACTCGAGACGCCGAACCGGTCGCCCGACTGAAGGGTGATCTTCGGATGGTCCACTTCGTGGCACGGGCGGTGCGGACCCGGCAGCGTCCCCTGCGGGTCGCTCTGAGGATTGGCTACGGGGTCAAGTGGCTGACGGTGAGCGTCGAAGAGACGGCTCGGATTGTGGCCGAAGCCCGGCGTCGGTTCCGCACCCACAACGCGGCGCGCCGGTTCGTCGAAGCCGAGTTTTACGCTGCGCTGGCCTCGAGTATCCACGAGGACCCGGACGCTGGCACGGTGCGCGACCGTTTGCGAGGGAATTTGGCTGTCCGAGAGGCCCTGGAGTGGATGTGGCCCGTGCTATCCCCAGCGCAACTGCTCAACGACCTGTTCGGGTCCCGGGCGCTCATCAGGGCCGCTGATCCGAACCTCACCGACGACGAGGTGGAATCGCTTCACCGGCCGCGAGCCGCGGTTTCCGAGAACGTGTCGTGGTCGGCGTCGGACGGACCTCTGCTCGACGAGGCCCGGGCGGTTCTGGGTTCCCGGCCGGGGCGCCGACAGGTCGACGTGGTACGCACCTTCGGCCACGTCGTGGTCGACGAGATTCAAGACCTGTCACCGATGGACCTGCGAATGCTGGAGCGGCGGTCGTTGAACGGTTCGATGACCGTGGTCGGGGACATCGCCCAGGCCACCGGTGCCTGGGCCCATGACACCTGGTACAGCATCCTGGACCACCTGCCGGACCGCCAGCCGGTCCGACGGGCTGAGTTGACCATCGGCTACCGGATCCCGGCGCCCATCATGGACGTGGCGGCCCGGGTCCTTACCGAGGCGGCGCCCGACCTGTCCCCACCCAACTCGGTGCGTTCCACCGGCGACCCGCCCCGGTTCGTGCCCGCCGGGGTGGCCCTCGGCTGCTTGGCTGAGGTGGTGGCTGAAGAGCTACGGGTGGTCGGCGCCGGGAATCTGGCGGTGATCGTCGCCGGTTCGCAGGTCGCCGAGGTGGAGGCGGTGCTCGAGGCGGCGGGCATCGTCTTCGGGCGCCCAAGCCGGCGGGGTCTCGACGAGCAGGTAGCGGTGGTCCCAGTCGGGTTGGTCAAGGGCCTGGAAGTGGACGCCGCGGTGGTTGTTGAGCCGGCTCGGATCATTCGTGAACAGGACCAGGGGGTGCGGGCCCTCTACGTGGCCCTTACCCGGGCTACCAAAAGGGTGGCGGTCGTCCACGCCGAGCCGCTTCCCGACCTGCTCAACCCCTGAGACCACGGTCCGGTGGGATCTATTGGTGGTAGATGGCTTCGAGAATGTTGAGGCGTGACGCCCGGTAGGCAGGCAGGATGGCGGCCACGACCCCGAACACGCCCGACACCAGCAGGTACTCGACCAGGGAGCGCACGGGCACTGAGAGTTCCATGTCGATTCCCGGGATGGCGGAAACCGCGGCGAAGCCAAACAGGACGCCGATGGCCACCCCCAGCAAGCCGCCGAAAAGGGCGATAATCACGGCTTCCCATCTGACCATGCGCCGCATCTGCCGTCGGGTCATGCCTACTGCCCGTAGGAGGCCCAACTCTCGGGTCTGCTCGTAGACCGACAGGGCCAGGGTGTTGGTGATGCCTAGCACTGCGATGAGCAGTGACAGGCCGAGGAACACGGTGATGATGGCTAGCACCTGGTCGAGTTGTGCTTCCGTGGATTTGCGATATTCCCGTTGGTCTTCCACCGTGAGCTGTGGGTACTCGTCGGTGAGGGCCTCGATGGCGGCCCGGGCTGTCTCCGGGTCGGCATCGGGGGCGTAAACGACGCTGGCGAAGGCGGGTTGAGCCTGGGGCATGTAGTAGTCGAAGGTGGTGTCGTCGACCACCCAGTTGCCCAGCAGGGAGGCGTCGCGGAAGATCGCCGCGGTGGTCAGCGTGGTCTCCCGGTTGGCGCCGAACACCACGGTGACCGGGTCGCCGATAGCTAGGGCGCGGTCTGTCGCCGGGTCGACGTGGATGAGGATCGTCCCGTAAGTCCCGGGGGCAGCTGGGCCGGCCACGTCGCCGTCAACCAGGTCGAGATCCATATGGTCAGCAAGTAGGGACAGGTCGGTGCTGAGCACCTCCTTGGCGGATCCGTCGACGGTCATTCCGTCGAATACAAACCGGTAGCCGATGGCTGAGTCGATCAGGTCGGGCCGCTGCTCGGACACAGTGACCATGTCGGCCACCAGGTCGGTGGAGAACCCAGCGCCGGGACCGAACGTGGCGCCAGTGATGAACAGGTCGCTGGAGATGCTGTCGTCCAAGATTCTCACAACGGTGGTTTTGAGCGAGTCGCCGACCACCGCGGCCAAACAAACCAGGGCCAGGCCCACGGTGAGGGCCGCCGCGGTGGCCGCGGTACGACGGGGCCGGCGCCCGGCATTTTCTTTGGCCAGCCGTCCCGGGATGCGAAACAGGCGTTGGATGGGTCGACCGAGCAGGTTGGCTACCGGTCGGGCGGCAACCGGGCTGAGCAGGTAGACCCCGCCGAAGGTGGTCAGAGCTCCGGCGCCCAATAGGAACAGCACGGGCCGGGTTTCGAGCTCGGCGAACATCCCGATAGCGAGCATCACGACGCCTGCCAGGACGACGACTCCGCCACCGAGGAGCCGCCGGGTGAGGCTGGTGGGCGTGAGGCCTGGCTGGTCGCGCAGAGCAGCCACCGGGGCGATGGAACGTATGCGGCGGGCCGGGCCGAGCGAGGAAAGTACGGTGGCTCCGATTCCCACCGCGGTGGCGATGACGATGGTCCGGAGGCGGATAGGCAAAGTGCCGGGGAGGGCCGCGGAGCCCAACGATTCGAGTAGTTCCCGGAGCCCGAGGGCCAGGGCGTAGCCGCCGGCCAGCCCGGCGACAGTGGCTACGGCGCCGATCACTAGTGCTTCGAGGATCACCGATCGGGCTATCTGGCGGGCCGTGGCCCCCAGTATCCGGAGCAGGGCCAACTCTCGGACCCGCTGGCCGAGCACGATGGAAAACGTGTTGTTGATGATGAAGGCGCTGACCAGCACGGCGATCACCGCGAAGGTCAGCAGCACGTAGGAGATGATGTTGATGAACGACCCGAAGTCGTCACGGTTTTCTTCGGTGATGGTCGCCGCGTCGACAACCTCCAACCGGACATCGGCGTAGGAGGCAAGGGCGTTCTGCAGGTCCTCCGGGAGGGCGGAGAGGATGCCCGGTGCTTCGAGCACTGTCTCCGCCTGGGCGATCTGCGAGGCGACCAGGATCGCGGAGAATCGGTCCCGGTAGGCGTCGAGGCCAGCTTGGATCTCGGCGGCCACCGTCGCCGGGTCGGCGCCGTCTTCGAGGGCCACGTGGATCTCGTCATAGATGCCCTCGCGGCCCAGGAACGTTTGGGCGGTGCGCTCTTCGAACCAGGCCATAGTGGCCCCGGGTGACTTGTTCTGGTCTGGCGAGCCCCAGTTGGCCACTCCGACCAGGATGAATCGACGGTTGCCGAGTTGTCCGCTGATCGTGTAGGTCTGGCCGATCTCGAAGTCGTTGTCGGCGGCGGTTCTGGTGTCGAGGATGAACTCCCCGATCGTGTCGGGATCGTCGATCGGTCCGATCCACTGTGGGGCCCGGCCGTCGGCCAGGTAAATCTGGGTGAGTGGCTCGATGTCGAAGTAGTTGAGCCCGAACTGTGGTGCTCCCTGGGTTGTTACCGCCTCGGGTTGGCCCTCATCGTCGACAGTGATGGGGATCACGTTCCAGGCCCGGATAAGCGGGGCCACTGCTGCCACTCCGGGTATGTCCGTGTTGACCACCTCCAGGAGGTCGTCGGGAACCGGGAGGCGGTTGATGCGATCGCCCTCGCCGACCGCAGTGCGGACTACCAGGTCCAGATCGCCGGTGATGTCGACGGCCAGTTCGTCGAACGTGTCACGGATCCGGTCGGTGAGAAAGAACGACGTGGACATGAAGGCCACGCCGAGGACCACCGCCAAGGTGGTTAGTGCATACCGAAGTTTTCGGCCGCGGATGTTCCGGAGGGTCAGCCAGAACACGGTCTCAGCCGCCGAGTCCCTTGATGTGGTCCAGAATCCGGTCCGGGGTCGGTTCGACCATCTCGTCGACGATCCGCCCGTCGGCCAGGAAAAGTACACGGTGCGCCCGGGCGGCCGCCCCGGCGTCGTGGGTGACCATCACCATGGTCTGGCCCAGGTCTTCGACCGCGGCGCGCAGGAAGTCGAGCACCTCCTCTCCGGTCTTCGAGTCCAAGTTGCCGGTCGGTTCGTCAGCGAAGACAATCTCCGGTTGGGAGACCAATGCCCGGGCGACGGCCACCCGCTGCTGCTGGCCACCGGATAGTTCGTCGGGCCGGTGCTTGAGCCGGTCGGCGATACCGATTGCCTTGACGACCTGGTCCATCCAGCCGGAGTCGGGCCTCCGGCCGGCTAGGTCAAGAGGCAGGGTGGTGTTCTCCGCCGCGGTGAGGGTGGGCAGCAGGTTGTAGGCCTGGAAGACGAAACCGACCTTGTCGCGGCGGAGGAGCGTCAGGTCCCGGTCAGAAAGGCTGCCCAACTCGACGTCGCCGATATGGACGGACCCGGAGGTGAGGTCGTCGAGGCCAGCCACGCAGTGCATGAGGGTGGACTTGCCTGATCCGGAGGGCCCCATTATGGCCGTGAACTTGCCCTGTTCGAAGTCGACCGTGACCCCGTCGAGCGCACGCACCTCAGTGTCGTCTGAACCGTAGACCTTGGTTCCGTCGGTCATACGGGCCGCCGCGACGGTAGCGGTCGTGTTGTTGGCCACCGGGTGAGGATACGGTTCCGGGCCCGGTTCGCGAGTCTGGAGGCGCTGTGGCGGACGACACCTTGCGACCGGCCGTTGAGGCCGACTTGGAGTCTCTATTGGTCCTCAACAATGCGGCGGTGCCGGCCGTCAACGCGCTCGACGCCGCGGAGATGGCTTGGTTCGCAGAGGTAGCCCACCTGTTCCTGGTGGCCGACTCCCCTAAGGGACCTGTCGGGTTTCTGATCGGTTTGGAAGGGCCGGACCTGTCTTACCGGAGCCTCAACTACCAGTGGTTCGCTCGCAACTACGGGCTCTTTCTCTACGTGGACCGGGTGGTGGTCGACCCCGAGTGGTGGGGCCGCGGTTTGGGTCGAGCTTTCTACAGGGCTCTAGTCGCCTCGGCGGGTGACCATCCGGTGTTGTGTGCCGAGGTAAACCTCGTGCCCCGTAACGACCGGTCCCTGGCTTTCCACCAGCGTTTCGGATTCTCCCCGGTCGGCGAGCAGGAAACCGAGGGTGGCCTTAAGAGGGTGGTGCTTCTCGAGTATCCGCTCTGATGGGCGTCCGGGTGGTCAGTCCCGGACCAGGGTGGTGCCCGACCGTTGGAGTCCCAGCGACCCGCAGAGCCAGCACGGTTCCATCGGGAGGCCCCTCCAGGTCACGTCGCAGCGGTGGCAAACCAGCGCGACCCGGTCCACCCAACTGTTCGTACCGCCGCTCTCCATCGGTACAAGTGCCATGCGCGGCACGCTAACCAAGGCGCGCTCGCGCGGGGGTGATCCTCTCGGTTCCTCGTGGCGCCGCGCCTGCTCGGTTGGGCAATAGCCTTCGCCCGACCTACCAGTTGGAAGGACTCTTATGGACGAGAACATCCCGGATCCCGACGGGACCAGCGAGCGGAGGATCGCCTTCAACGGTCCCCCGCCCATGGTCATCGACCCGGGCCGTTCCTACACCGCCGAGATGGTTACCTCGGCCGGGACGATGACCGTTGCCCTAGATGCCGTAAGGGCTCCGGCCACCGTCAACAACTTTGTGTTCCTGGCCCGCTGGCACTACTACGACGGGGTCATCTTCCACAGAGTCATCCGGGACTTCATGATCCAGGGTGGCGACCCGGAGGGCACCGGTCGGGGCGGCCCCGGCTACCGGTTCGCCGACGAGTTGCCTGGCCCCGGCGAGTACCGGGTCGGGTCGCTTGCCATGGCCAATGCCGGACCGGACACCAATGGCAGCCAGTTCTTCGTCGTTACAGGACCGTCGGGGGTTTCTCTGCCCCCGGCCTATGCGCTGTTCGGGCAAGTGGTCGACGGCCTGGACGTCGCCTCGGCGATCGAGACCGTCCCGACCGGCCCGGGGGATCGCCCGGTCGACGAGGTGGTCATCGAGTCGATCGTCATCACTGAGTCCGACTGAGGGTGGTGACCCACCGTGTCGGGGCTGGCTCAGGCCCAGTCGGCCAGCAGAGCGGGCACGTCCGTGATGGTGCCCAGGACGGGGAACTCGATTCCGTCGATGGCCTTCGGGTCGGCCACCTCCAGCTCCCAGGTGGTGTGGTGGGGGATGTGGATGGCCCGGCCACCCAGGGCCAGGACAGGTAGAACGTCGGACACCACCGAGTTGCCGACCATGGTGAACGTTGCCGGATCGATCCCGTATCGGGCCAGGACCGCCCGGTAGGTGGCCTCGTCCTTCTCGCCGACCACCTCGACCTGCCAGAACAGGTCGGCCAGGCCACTGGCGTCGACCTTGGCCATCTGGTCGGTGATATCACCCTTGGTGACCACCAACAGGCTGTGGTCGACGACAAGTTTCTCGAGGGTGTCGCGCACCCCTGGGAGAACTTCGAGAGGGGCGTCGAGGATCTCGTCGCCCAGGGCCATGATCTCCATGATCTCGCCGGAGGAAACCGCACCGTCGGATAGTTGAACGGCCGTCCGGATCATTGACAGTACGAAGCCCTTTACCCCGTAGCCGTAGCGCGCTACCGCGACCCGGTCAGCAGCCAGCAGCGCAACACTGGCGCGCTGATGGTCGGCCCACGGGGCCACCAGGTCACAGAAGCGGCCCTCGGCCGCCGCGAACCGGGCCTCGTTTTCCCACAGGGTGTCGTCAGCGTCGAGGCCGAGCACCGGTCGCCCGTCGGTCGTCTGGTCGGGCATCGAGGCGAGCCTAGGGGGATGGTGCCCCCGCAGGTGTCCCCATTCGCCACCCAAGGTGGCGCTACCGTTTTTCTCATGCGCCACCTCTGCATGCGGTCGGCCTGCACTGGCCGGGCCGTCGTATTGGTGGAGATGAACATCAAGGAGGTCTCGTTCACCATCCGCGACCTCGCCGAGGTGGCCGGACCCGGACAAGTGGTGCTCTGCGAGACCCACGTTGGTCGACTGCGGGCCCCGAGGGGCTGGGCGCTGGTCGATGCCCGTACCGTGGGCCGGCTCCTGCCGTTCCCCGACTCCAGCAGGGAGCCGCGTCGACCCCCCTTCAGTCGTACGGTTCGGCCTGGGGAGACGGTGCGGTCAATCACCGACTCCCGCCACCCCCTTGATGTCGATCGGCCCGTCCCCGTTGACCGACCGTCCGCTAGTGAGACGCCACTGTTGGCCCGGGCGTTCACCGGCGCCGACCGGCACCCGTCGACCGCTCGCAACGACCGACCAGACGCCGAGGTGCTTGACCCGTTCGGCGACGAGTCGTGGGATCAGCGCGACCCCCACGACAAGGATGACGACGACGGTGGACGGGACGGGCAGATGGAGTTCGACCCGTTCGACCTCGAACCCTCGGCCTGATCCTGGAGGTCGACCGTGGCCGGTCCGACTTCCTAACGCCTACCGGGACGTTGGTAAGTTCGTTTAGCCGTCGAGGTTGAACGCTGGGAGTACCAATGGGTGAGGTCACCGAAGCCGATATCCGGGGAATGGCCCGCCAGTTGGTGGACGACCTCCCGCCCGACGAGGTCGACCAGTACCGGTTCCGGGGCGCCCAGTTCGACCGGGGCTTGGCCTACGTGCAGTTCCCCGAGGGGCACGGCGGTCTCGGTCTCGACAGCCGGAAACTCCAGACCGTGGTCGACGCGGAACTGCGAGGCGCCGGCGTGCCCTACCACGACCTAGCCATCAACCCGATCGGTATCGGCATGGGGGCTCCGGTAGTACTCACCTACGCCTCCGAGGAGCAGAAGAAGCGCCTGTTGAGGCCGATGTACACGGGCGAAGAGATCTGGTGCCAGTTGTTCAGCGAGCCGGGTGCCGGCTCGGACGTGGCCGGCCTGTCGACCCGGGCGGTCCGCGACGGCGACGAGTGGGTGGTCAACGGCCAGAAGGTGTGGACCACCCTGGCTCATGTGTCCAAGTGGGGGATGCTGGTGGCCCGAACCGACCCGGACCAGCCCAAGCACAAGGGCATGACCTACTTCCTCCTGGACATGGAGTCGCCCGGTGTGGACGTTCGGCCCCTCCACCAAATAACCGGCGAAGCCGAGTTCAACGAGGTGTTCTTCGACGACGTACGCATCCCCCACGACCGGGTGTTCGGCGACGTCGGAGCCGGATGGAACGCTGCGGTGACAACGCTTATGAACGAACGGGTGGCCCTGGGCGGCGGGGTCCCCAAGAGGGGCACTGGTCCCATCCGGGACCTGGTCCAGGTGTGGGACGAGAACAAGGAGACTCTCGACCCGGTGGTACGGACAGTGCTCCGGGACCGGGTGAGCGCCCTATGGTCGGAAGCCGAGGCGCTGCGGTTGACCAACTGGCGGGCCCGGGAGAACAGTCGGGCCGGCACCCCGGGCCCCGAGGGGTCGGTGGGCAAGCTGATGTCGGCGGAGATGAACCAGCGGATCTACGAGACGTGCATGGACATCCTGGGCACGGACGCCCTGATTTACGAGGCCGGCTACCAGCGGAAGCGACCCGACGGGCTGCGGTTCGGGGATGTGCACTACCGGTATTCGTTCCTCAGGTCACGGGCCAACACCATCGAGGGCGGTACGTCAGAGATCATGCGGAACATTCTCGGCGAACGTGTCCTCGGCCTCCCCGGCGACGTCCGAGTGGACAAGGAGCTTCCCTGGGCGGAGGTGCCTCGAAACTAGGGGTACTCCGGAGTCCCTTAAGTCGCGTCAGACACGATGCCAGGTGGTGCCCCGGACGGAGTCCTCCACCACGATGCCCCGCCCTGTGAGTTCGGCGCGGATCCGGTCAGCCTCGCCATAGTCGCCGGCCTCCCGGGCGGCTTCGCGGGCCGCCACCAGCGCTTCGACCTCGGCGACGTCCTCGTGAGATCCGCCCGGCCGATGGGCCCGGCCGACCACCAGGCCGATTGCCCCGGTGACGGAGTCGACCGCGGCTGCCAGTGCACTGGCCCGACTGAGGTCGGCGTCGTCAAGGGCCCGGTTGGCGTCGCGCACTGCGTCGAACAGCACCGCCACCGCGGCCGGGGTGCTCAGGTCGTCGTCCATGGCACTCCGGAATCGGTCGACCACCTCGGTGTCTGGCGGGGCCGCGGGGAGTTCGGCAGCGGCGGAACGATCGGTGAAGGCGTCAAGTCTGCCCAGGGCGGCGACCGCCCCGTCGAGGGCGTCAGCACCGATCTCCATGGTGTGCCGGTAATGGGTCTGGAGCACGAGCAGGCGGAGGGCGCGAGGGTCCCAGTGGCCCAACAGGTCGGCCAGTGTGGTGAAGTTGCCCAGCGATTTGGACATCTTTTCCCCGTCCACTTGGACCATCCCGTTGTGGATCCAGCGGCGGGCGAAGGGTCGTCCGCAGCCCAGTGCCTCAGCCCGTTCGTTCTCATGGTGGGGAAACACCAGGTCGTCGCCTCCGCCGTGGATGTCGAATCCCTCGCCCAGCAAGCCGAGCGACATGGCCACGCATTCGATGTGCCAGCCGGGCCGTCCAGGTCCCCACGGGGAGTCCCAGGTTGGCTCGCCGGGCTTGGCCGCCTTCCAGAGGGCGAAGTCCAGCGGGTCGTCCTTATCCTCGGCGATGTCGACCCGAGCCCCGGCTCCCTCCCGGAGGTCGTCAAGACTGCGGTGTACCAGCGCCCCGTAGTCCTCGAGCTGGTCCACGTCGAAGTAGACCCCGGAGTCGGTGGTGTAGGCCATGCCCTTCTC
>ERZ651768.1300-NODE-1300-length-18310-cov-5.498547_pt1 | contig 18310 bp, 17 predicted proteins | sample MGYA00514754_ERZ651768 | MGnify/ENA metagenome assembly ERZ651768
GGCAGGAACATCTGCCACTGTGACCGGTCTGACGAATGGAACTGCCTACACGTTTACCGTAACCGCAACTAACAGCGTTGGCACGGGTTCTGCTTCAACGGCTTCTGGATCTATTTACGTGCCACCTCAAATCGTTTTCAATATACCGGATTCATCCGCAACCCTGGGATCAGGTCTTAACACTGTCCTTCTTGGAACGGTATACGGGGGATTTGGTTCTTTCACAGCGCAGATAGACTGGGGTGACAATACGTCACAGGTGGCAACTGTTACCGGTAACAGTGTCGCTGGAGGAAGGCACACCTACGCTTCAGCAGGTACGTATACAGCCACAATCACAGTTACAGACTCTGCCAATCAGCAGGTTTCTGACTCAATCGTATTTTTCGTAACAACTGATAACGCTACAGTGACCATACCATCTGTTGGCACCACAGGAATGGGAATCATTGCATTATCAATCATGGCTTTGTCTGTCTGGATGATTTATCGGAGGGACAGGGGCATCAACAAGATTTAAGCTATTAGCCATTAGGCAGCAGATCTGAGAGTCTGAAAAATAGTCTGAGCGACTACATATTCACAAGTGTATGCCTTTGTATGCCTCACAGTTCAACCGGTTTACTTCTGCCGACATTTTTCCTGGTGGCGCATCAGTTATGGATTGTTTGAACTCTTTAAAAGCCGCGTTCTTCCTGCCTATATCGATGTGAGGATGGCTATTTGCAGCAGGGAGAATACTTAAATAGCCCATTCTCTGCTGTCAATCTTTCAACTGCGGTCCATTGGAATACAACTAGCTCGCCGCATGACATTGTTTTGAGTTCTATTTGTACTGACTCATACCATCATTCGATTCGCATTCGGATCGAATGTGCTATCGCCTGAACAATAGGATGTTGCTAATATTCGCAAGGAATATCGGTCGTTCTTATCGAAAAAGGCAATGAATGCTAGGAGGTTATTTAAATGAATGAAGTGGATGAAGCAAAAAAAGAGGCCCTCAATTGGATTGAATCTGATACTGAAAGACTTTCAGATTTTCACTTGAAGATCTGGAATTATGCAGAGACTGCGTACAGAGAGTACAAATCTTCTGCGGCTTATATAGATCTCCTCGAAAAGGAAGGTTTCCAGGTAGAAAAAGGCAGTGGTGAAATGCCTACTGCATTCCTAGCTACTTGGTCTCAAGGCCAAGGTCCAGTCCTCGGAACCTATGCGGAATACGATGCAGTTCCAGGAAATTCACAGCAGCCGGTCCCCTACAAGTCTCCCAGAGAAGGGCTTCACGACTGGGCGCCAGGGCATACCGATCCCCACTCATCCCTCGGAGTTGCAAGTCTAGCTGCCATACTGGGAACCAAACGGGCTATGGAAGTCCATGGCATTGAGGGTGAACTTCGGTTTTTTGGGGAACCTGCCGAGAAAGTATGCGGTTCAAAACCGGCTCATGCTGCAAAAGGATATTACGAGGGCGCGGATGCCTACATCTCATATCACCCTAACCCTAATAATACCGTTATCCTAGATACCCACTGCGGTTCATATTGGAGCGTGGTATTTACATTTGAGTGTCAAGAGCCTGAAAAGTGGATGGACCCAAGCCTTCTGGTTTCACCGGATCGACCGCATACAGTTCCGCGATGCCCCGGAGCGTTAGACGCAGTTTGCCTCATGTACACCACAACAAAGTACACTAAGGAGTCGATGTTTCCACATACGGGTACATGGACCCTCAATGAATTCATTTTGGCAGGAGGGCAATGCACATCAGACAACCTTCCCCCAAGGTTTAGTCAGATACAGTATGCATGGCGTTCCCCAACACTCGATATTCAGGAACAGATTTTCAGTGTGCTTGAGCGCAATGCTCAACAGGCAGCTGTCGCTACCGGATGCACGTTGTCAACTCGGTGGGTTACTAAAACCCGTGTGGGACTCCCAAACCATGTGATGGCAAATCTGACTTACAAGAATATGGCGCTTATGGGACCACCCGAATATAGTGAAGACGCCCGCGGATTCGCAAGAGAAATTCAAGAGAACCTCGGAATTACCCCAATGGATGACCCATTTACTGAGGACAATCAGAAACTTACAACACCACAAGAATGGGAGAGTGCCCAACAGCAAAGCCTGCCACCGTGGCAGATTAATTTTACCTCTGATGATTATGTGGAATACACGTGGCACGCTCCTACCGTTCGTGTTCATACATCGAGGCCTCGGCTCAAGTCACCGGAACAAGGATTCAGCTACCCGGCGTGGGTGGTGAATGCAATGGGAGGTGTGCCTGATTGCATAAATCCGGGCATGTTTCTAGCGAGTAAAACGATGGCGTGCACAATGATCGATCTATTTACGAATCCTGATCATTTGAAGAAAGCTTGGGAGGAGTTCAATCAGAGAACAGGTGGTGGTGTTGGTGGTGACAAATGGATGTCACCTCTTCTGCCAGAGGATTTTGACCCTCCTGTGGATCTTAGATGGCCTGAATATATTAATACGGTACGGGGAGAGGAATGGTGGATTCCGACAAACAACAAATAATTCATCCATAGAAAACGGGAATTCCGCCTCATTTTTACCGAAGTTTGAGACCATAATTGATGCCGTTTGCTAATTAATACTAACGGCCCCGTCATAGTCAAAAAACCGGTCGAAAACTGTAACCGCCCTATAAAGAGACCCTACCCCGTCCACGATTCGCAATGGAGAGACTTTTTTTTCGGGCAAGCAAAAGACTAAAGTGTTAGCTATATTGCCTTTTGCGGGTATCTTAACTATATTGTAGTTAATGATGGTGATAGAAAAAATCGGCAGGCCAGATTATTTTTCAAAAGGTGAGTTGTTATGACAATCTCTAAAGAAGAGTTAGATCTAGCCCCGGCTGTGCGTGAGTTCGGTGAGGATAATAATCTTGATTTAAGTTGGCTCGATACTAGAGGGGAATGGGGTGTTAGGGCAGAACCCTCTAAAAGAGGCCTAACACTGGGAGATATTCAGCTAGGGAGCTATGGAGAACCTGGAGACCATAGCGATAATATGACGGGTCGACCGAGAGGGGCCAGAGCCAGGAATGACGCTTACAGGGTTGGTGGATACAAGATTCGATCCAAAGCGGATATATGGTTATCAAATGCTCATGTACTTTATGAAGAATCTCTTCAAAGACAGTGGAGTTCTGCTACTGATGTTCCATGGAACACAATCAAACCCCTGCCAGATGATATTGAAAGAGCCCAGTGCCAGCTAGCTACTTTTTTGACAGAGGTCGAATTTGTAGCTGCAGAAGTTCCAGGCAGATGGTTGGCCGCGACGACACCAGATTATTTCGAACCGAGAATGTTCTTAATTTCCCAGGTAATGGATGAGTCAAGGCATCTTGATGTTTTTCGCAAGAGGGCTTTTGCTAACGGTGGGGGACTGATGCAGCGACCAAATGTCACAACAAGTGGAACTGTTGGCAGTATAGACCTGTCCAACGATTTCACTGAGATGTCTTCTAGGTTGCACATCACAGGTGAAGGGTCTGTGCTTACTATATTTAGAATGGGTGAGTTGATGGCCTATAACGAAGCGGAAAAGACTATCTATAGACTGGCTGCCCAGGATGAAGCTCGCCACGTCGCTTTTGGTGTAATGCATCTGCGGTACTTGGCCGAAACTGAACCAGAACGAAAAGAAGAAATTCACTGCTACCTTGATGAGGGAGAAGGTGCTCTGGTAGCCGGAAATCAAAACCCAGCGTCCAGAGATACCGCACAGAGTGAAGCATTGGCTATATTGCTAGGCGGAGGAGAGAAAAATTTTGATGAAGGTTATCGAAAGTTAATGGCGGTTCGGAAGAGGCAAGCTAGGGAATATGTACAGCGAGTAAGATCAGCTGGCTTCGGTGAAAGGTTTGAAAACGGGCGAGCAAATCAGGAATTATTGGCTTACACACGTTGAGTTCTAGCTAATTAATATGACGAACAAGGATAATGAACCTCAGGATTCTGCTAGGGTCAGGTCTCGTAGACGTGTAAACCAAAGGCTAAGAGATGCTGTTTCAAAAGAGACCTCTGGCGACCTCAAAGATGTAGAGATCCCTCCCAAAAAGCTTGATTGGATGAAACGCACGTATCAGTGGGGGGTAAAAGCCGACGTCACGGATAGTGGGTTGACGATTGGAGCCTTGAATGTGGGCATATACGGGGAAATACCGGACAGGTGGGATGATCAGAGTAGGATGCCGAGAGGGGCTTATCCTATGCCAGGAGTCCCTCCGATTGGGTATTCCATATCCGAGAAACGGGATCTTTGGGCTGATAATGCAGCAGATCTTTACGAAGAAGCTATTCAAAGAAGATGGACGCCGGCCACAGATATACCATGGGAAGCCATCGGTCCATTGCCAGATGATGTTGAGGCTGCCGTCTGCCAGTTGTGTACCATGCTATGTCAGCATGCCAATACTGAAATAGAAACATTGGGGACTTGGCTCCACCAAATGTCTTATGGTTATCATGAGGTTAAACTTTTTCTCGCCACGGAAATGTTCGATGCTGCAAGACATTTTGAGGTATTCAGAAAAAGGGCTCTTTCCAACGGTGGTGGATTGGGTCTTGAGTTAAAGGGCGACGTAAAGAGAATGATTATAGAGAGCAGGGGCGGATGGAGTGAAACGGCTTTACTTCTCTATTTGTTGCGAGGTCTTTTCACATTTACCATATACCGATACGGTTCCATTCTTGCCAATAATGATGCAGAAAAGGCTATTTTTGAAAAATCCGTTCAAGATAAAGCTAGACATCTGTCTTATGGTCTAGAACATCTCAGGTATGCCATAACAAGGCAGGATGATAAGGATTTAGTGTTCAACAACCTTTTAGGCATCGGGGAACGGCTAGTGGCCAGAGAATGTAAAGAGCCGATAGTATTGGAACCACTTGCGGTGATTTTTGGCGGTGGAGTCGAGGGTGCTCAGTCAGGAATGAGAACCGCCCAAAGACTTATGTCTGACTACGTGAACCTTTACCTGTCTTCATTAAGATCCATAGGTATAGATCGGTCTGATTCTTTATCGAACGATCTTAAGTCTTACCTTTTGTAGGGGGAATTAGGTGTCTGTGATTTTTCCCTCATTAAATTGGTTTGAAGAATTGAGAAATCGTTTTAATTCTAATCAGAGAGATAATCAAGTCGGCGTTGGCACATGTGACGCATTGGTAGGGGTGGCTTGCGGGGAAAAACTCTTTACAGTGCAATTTGAAGCATTTGAATGTACTAATGTTATGGAGTTGGAAGATGAGTCGGCGTTGGAAAATACAGATTTTTACCTGGAACTACATCCTAACGACTGGAAGGATATGATTATTAACATCAAAGAGAATAACGGAGCCGGCCTAAGTTTCACTTTGAACACCTTAGACCTAGAACTATCCGATGGCCTTGCCAAGTCTTGGACCGAGGATCAATATCGGCAAGATTTATTTTTTAGATTCAACCAAACATTCCAGTATTTTTTTGATGCCTCCGCTGATGTAGAAACGGTTTTTGAGGAGATGGACATTGCCTGAAGGTGTCACACGTCATTTTCTTGAACGACTAAAAGATCGTGCAAATGAGTCATCTCAATTCAGAGATTTGGGTACTATCGATTGCCACGTAGGGATAAAATCTGGATCAGATGTTTTTGCACTTAAATTTGAATCATTCACGTGCAGGGAAATCAAGGTCTGGGAAGAGGATAGGCTTAGAGAGTTAGATTTTTACTTTGAAATGAAACAGAGGGAATGGCAAGATTGGTTTTGTTCATTGGTAGGAGATAACAGCGTCACGAATAAAGTTGGTCTAAATGAAATGGATCTAAAGCATCCTGATGGTGTATTAAGATGTTCCGATGAGTTGGGAAGGTTAAAATTCTTTAGGTATATGAATTCTTTGCAGGAATTTTTCAATTGTGTTGATTCGTCTGATTTTAAAGAGGATTAAGAAATCTGGGGAGGGAGCGTATGCCACTGTATGAATTCAAGTGTCGAGGGTGTTCAGAACGATTAGAAAAGCTTTGGAAAAATTTTAACCCTCCCGATTCCATAGAATGTACTGAATGTGGTAGTGAGGATACTTTTCGAATTGTCTCAAGGGTTGCGTTCAAAAGGGATGTTGTATCTAAATTGGATTCCTTGGATCCCAGATACGACAAAATGGTAGATAACGCTATCGGCAACACTCAGTCCGCAGATCCGTACAAATATATATCAAAGTCTATCCCGCTAAGTGCGGCGGACACAGACTGAATTAATTTTTAATTAATTGGCTAGAAATCAGGAATAACCAGTTACGCAGGGGAGAAGTGGACAGTGGGTGATATCGGAAATGACGTACAACGCGCTTCTAGCCTCGACGAGGTAAATATCTTTTTCGACAGGGCCGCAGATCGGTTATCACTGGATGACGGTATGCGGGCACTGTTAAAAACTCCTTGGAGAGAGCTTAGCGTTTCCCTCCCAATACGTATGGATAACGGGGAGATGCTAATCCTTCAAGGGTACAGGGTCCAGCATAACGGGGCCAGGGGGCCATACAAAGGAGGGGTTCGTTACCATATGGAAGCCGACATGGAAGAGGTCCGTGCGCTGGCGTCTCTCATGACGTGGAAAACAGCATTGGCAAACATCCCTTTTGGTGGTGCAAAGGGAGGGGTGCAATGCGACCCTAGTTCTATGAGCGTGAGCGAATTGAACCGTGTCACTAGACGATACGTTCAGAATATAGACCACATATTAGGTCCCAACAGAGATATTCTTGCGCCGGATCTTGGAACAAATGCTCAGACGATGGCATGGATGATGGATGCATATGGCCAAATACATGGGCACACTCCGGCTTGTGTCACAGGAAAACCAGTCGAACTAGGTGGGTCGGACGGCCGAGAATCGGCAACTGGCCGGGGAGCGGTTTTTATCACCACCGAAGCTGTTGGTGATATTGGCATGGTTATGAGAGATGCAAGGGTAGTCGTTCAAGGTTTTGGGAATGTCGGATCATGGTTCGCCCGAATCGCTTGTGAGCAGGGCTGCGTAATCACTGCAGTGAGTGATGCCAACGGAGGCGTTTTCAACAGCAGGGGGCTGGATGTACAAGCTCTATCCAAACACGTTGCTGAATCAGGCTTTGTAGCAGGTTTCCCGGACGCAGAGGATCTTACAAACGAAGAGCTCTTAGAACTTGAATGCGACGTATTGGTACCCGCGGCCATCGACCGGGTGATTAATGCTGAAAACGCAGGAAAGGTGAAAGCGAGACTTGTCGTTGAGGCGGCTAATCATCCCTTGACTCCTGAGGCAGACGAGATACTGGCTAATCGAGGCATACTCGTTTTACCTGACATACTGGTGAACGCAGGAGGTGTGGTGGTCTCCTACTTCGAGTGGACACAGAATCTATACCAGCATCACTGGTCGGAGGAGCGAGTGAATACAGAGCTGGGACAGATTATGTCCGCGGCTTACGGGTCTGTGAGGGAGCAGGCCAATCGACTTCAAGTCTCTATGCGGGAAGCAGCATTGATGGTGGGTATTAAACGGGTTGCCCGTGTGGTGGAGATGCGAGGGTTCGTTCCTTGAATTAAGATCTCGTTCACGCTGTGGGTTGAGTGGATAAGAAACCGTACCCGGCACCTAGCAATATAATCCATGGGGGAACGAAGCCCTAACGGACTTTCTCTTAAGCTCGATCGTCCCTCATTACGTCACTTGAGAAGTAGCAGTTGTTAAGTAAAACTCCTGCCGCGTGCCTTTATGAAATCGTGGCTTGTTGGAGGGGAAGTGTATAAGAACCGAGATCAAGTGGGTTAATTGTGTTCTAGCAGGGGCAGGGAACGGCTCGTCCATTCTTTGAACAAGGGCTCCGGGCCGCCTCAGCGGCCTGATTGGATATCCGCACACCGCATAGGGCGCACCTCGTCCACAGTTGACCAGAGTCACTAGGGTGGCTGACAACCTTTCCTACTTACCAGTAATTTCCTCCACATCCGTGCCATTTACCATCGTACCGTGTGTCACTCGGAACGTAACCACGTTCTGTTTGCAGGCCGATGGTATTATGAAAAACGCGGAAAGGGTGCGTTGGTTTCCTTCTTTAAATGACTTTTAAAAATCTGGTGAAAGATGAACTTAGGAGACGATTCCCCTATTGCTATAGTTGGCTCTGGATTCGTAGGAGGATCCCTGGCGATAGCACTGTCAAGAGCCGGATTTCCAATAGTTGCTTGCGCTAGTCGTACTTTCTCCTCTGCAGAGGCAATAGCGTCGAAGGTAGAGGGATGTGTTGCCAGTGAAACCATTCAAGGCGCTGTAGACTTGGCCAAGGTTGTATTCATAACAACTCCTGATGACGCAATTGGACCTACAGCACGGTCTATCCAATGGAATCGCGGTCAAGCTGTAGTCCATTGCAGTGGGGCAGCCAGCCTCGATATATTTGATGGTTTGACGGATGAGGCAGTTATGTTGGGAGCGTTTCATCCACTTCAGGCATTCTCATCCATGGAAACAGGAGCTGAAAGCATATCCGGAATTACATTCGGTATAGAGGGAGGTTCGGATATAAGCACTTATTTGGAGCGAATGGCGTTTAAGCTCAATGCAAATCCTATATTTCTCAAACCCGAGGATAAGGCACTGTACCACCTCACAGGAGTGATGATGGGCAACCTGTTGACAGAATATGTTGCACTCTCTTCGTATTTGTGGGAACACATTGGTGCTAGTCGCAGCGAGGGCCTTCGAGCGTTATTACCGATGATGAGGCAGGTGGCTATTAATCTTGAGCGGTTTGGAATTCCAGCAGCAGTCGCAGGGCCTTATGTAAGAGGAGACGTCGGAACCGTTTTCAAACATCTCGAAGCGTTGAAAAGAAAGGAACCAGGTTTGTTGCCCTTCTATTGCGAGCTGGCTTTGGCCGGATTTCGCTTTGCCGAGGAGAAAGGCACCTTGGATGAAAGCGCCCGTTTAGAAATAAGGCATATATTGTCAGAGGCATTGGAAACAGAAAGAGATTGAGTAATGTGTACCACCCGTACTGTTTTGTAAAAAACGCGGGATGAGGTCGAAAACATTTAGGTGATTATTGATGCTATGAAATAATCCCGCCGTTACGTAGTAATCCCTCTCAAGTCTACTCAGTTACACACCGTAACCACCCCGTCTACCACCACTGCCCGGTCCACGGTTCGCCAATACTGCCTGGACGACATCCCTTCCCAACCAAACTGAAGGCTTTTTTATCTAACGGAGGCGGGTAAAATTGGAAGTCCCCGTCCAGGTTAATTTACTAATCTGGACGGGATGAATTCCCTCTGCGGCATCTGGAGTAGTTAATTTCCTCATCAAAACCCCAAAATAGCTATGTAGTAGCTATGTAGTAAGGTAGCAGGGTCTTGCGAACACAATTGTGGAAGCGATTTTATGATTAAAACGACTCTAACGGATTTGTTGCATATCAAATATCCTATTTTCAATGCGCCTATGGCCGGTAGTGCTACGGCAGAATTGGCTGGGGCTGTCTCAAATTCAGGCGGCTTCGGAATGCTTGGTATGGGGAGTACTGTACCGGACCCTGAGTGGCTGGGATTTCAGATCAAACGGGTGCGTGATATAACCGCTAATCCTTTTGGGGTAGGCTTTATAACCAGTGTCGATGGTATTGATGGTCTCGTGAAACTCGCAATAGAACACGAAGTAGATTTGATCGGGCATTCGTTTTCTGATCCCTCCCCGTATGTTTCTGATGCCAAAAAAGCTGGGATAAAGATTCTTGCGCAGGTCCAGACGGTTGAGCAGGCGATTCACGCGAGAGACTCCGGAGTTGATCTAATAGTTGCACAAGGCACTGACGGTGGAGGGCATACTGGTCATATAGGGACCATTTCTATCGTTCCAGCCGTAGTAGATGCATGCCCTGGAATTCCAATAATAGCTGCAGGAGGGATAACGGACGGAAGAGGAATTATTGCTGCTTTGGCCTTGGGTGCTAGTGGGGTTTGGGTTGGTAGCAGATTTGTAGCCTCACATGAATGGGCTGGGCCAGACTGGGCTAAGCAAGCCTTAACGGAGGTTGGGGCAGATGACACTGTTATAACTAAATCATATGATTTAGCTACAGACGCCCCTTTCCCGTTTCAGGTAGGACATAGGGTCATCAGAAACCAATTTACTGATAAATGGCACCAAAACTACGAAGAATTATTGGAGCATAAAGAAGACCTTAAGACAGACATCGCATTGGCTATGGAAAATGCTGATTTGACAATCGCGCCTGTAAACGCAGGAAGTGGTTCGGGTTCAATTAAATCAGTTGATAATGTCTCCGAAATCATTAGCACTCTTATGGACGAAGCAGAGTCAGTATTGAAAAATCTGACATGAAAATTCTGCCTTGATTAAACCAGCTCCCTCAGTCTCACCTTGTAGCCACCCCACATAGCACTGCATCCCGGTCCACGTTTTCGCCTCAACGATTGTTGCGAACGGAACTCCATTTTGCTGACCACAATCTCTAATACTCCATGGCAGAGACATCACCAGAGATCATTCGATCGATGAATCCTATGTACAACATTACTTTGAAGAGACTGGGCCGAGTTGCTTTCTCAAGATAGGGTTCGTCTTCATCAGACGCCTAAGTTACGACCAGAAAGTCTTAGTAATTAACCCTCAAGCGCGCCTTGCGCGATGGCCTGTGGACGCAGATCGCCCTCTTTTACCAAGTGAGCATCAATAGCATGCGTGGCTGCATTGAGCATCTCACGATCTATCGACTTGGCCTCGTTGAGATATCCTGCATCCTCAAGCAACTGTGGGGTTTCATCTCGAATCTGATTTAATGACCATGCCAGTTGCTGCTCTACGTCATCCATGCCTTTAGGAAAATCTACGTGCGACCCACCAGCTCCCAACCTGTCGTACCCGCGAGCGTGCCAATGGCCACCAGGGCCATGAGGATCGAATCTAATAACCTCTACTCCGTTTACATCTATGCCAAAGGTTGGCCCTCCCTTTCTGTTATTCAGGCACCTCAAGGGCCACAGATAGATGGAGACGTCTCCCGATGAGGAAAGTGATTGCACCAGTGGTTCTCCGAGGTAAGTCTCCCCTACGATTGTTGTTGCCATTCTGATGTTCTCTCCATCGTGTTGTTGAAAGGGTTTCTGGAAGCTTCAGACTTGATGAACCAGACAGTACCACTGGTGCGCTTTTGTCGTCAAAGTGATAGTTAAAAGCTTCCGTTACAGTATAGAAACAAGAATGCATTCTTACTCGGAAGAGAATACTAATTCAAGCGAAACAGTTCTATCATCAAAGTAAATGTACCGTCTTATCGGTCAAGTACCCTAGTGACCATTCAGTATATTCAATAATGATTAAAAGCTTGGTTTGGTAGGGAAAGGTGTGAGCTGAAGTTCGTGAGTCCAGCATGATTTATCTTGGCTATGTAAATAGTAGAAAGCCTCGGCTATTTTAACGGGATTAATCACCAGATCGGGGTTCTGCTGAGATCTTGGTAAAGCTCTCGTTCCAGGAGAATCAATAGTTCCATCTATTACCACATTTGCTATATGAACACCGAACTCTGAATACTCCTCTGTTAGGACTTGAGCGAGGGTTCGCATCATCACCCTAGGATAGTACAGTGACTGTCCGGTCATACGTTTCCGTCCACGTAGCGAAGAAGAATTATTGGAAATCAGGAAAGAACCTTCACCCCGTTTGCGCATTGAGGGTAAGACCTCCTTTGCCACTAAGAACGGTCCCCGACTTGAGATGTGTTGTGCGGTTTCAAACATATCAAGTGGGATGTGCTCAAGCAGTTCTTTTTCAGGAGGGAGATCACGACCCTCTAGATAGCCCGCGTTGTACACTAGAACCTCGGGGTCTCCTACGTGGTCTCGGATATTACTAAATGCGGTAGATATAGAATCGTTCGATATCAAATCAAGTTCAACTATCATTCCTTCCCCGCCCTGTTCCCTGATAGCGTTGTAAAGCATAGAAGCGTTTGCAGCACTACGAGTTGTGAGTACTACAAAGAACCCTTCTTGAGCGAATTTTTGCGCTATTGCACCACCTACGCCCCAGCGCATACCCACCGGCAAATGGCTATCGTCGAGTTCTTTACCATGAACCAATCTAGTATTGCGTCCATCAGACTGCCATTTTGATGTAGCTCCCACAACAACAGCAACTGGTTTATGATTCGAATTCATGTCGGAAGCCTCGCATTTTCTATGGTCATTTCCCGCCGTATAGATAACATCCCCATATCCCTCGTCATAATATAACCTCGTCTAGGTTTTTGAAGCATATCGCTCGGTCAGCACGGCAGCCTTTTTGATAAGGTCCCGGAACTGCTTCACTTTGAATGGTTCATCACCTTCTCGGCGAAGTTTTCCATCACGGTCCTTATTCTCTCAGTATCGTCAGTGCTCACAGAAAAAACCATTTCTTTTACGCCGAGTTTCCAATAGGCGTCGATGGTCTCTAAGATCTGGTCCTTACTACCAACTGTGGGACTCTCTGAACTTCCCGAGTCGGAGGGCAGAACGTCGAGTTCGCTCCTCACGCTGATCTTCAGATCTGAAAGTGATCGTCCCTGAGATTCTGCAATTCGTCCTAGTTTCTCTATTCGCGAGGCCATTTTGTCCGGGCTACTGCCATTAGGGTGCCATCCATCTCCGAGACTGGCAGCCCTTCTCATAGCCGAGCTACCTTGACCTCCGATGAGTATCGGAGGGTATGGTTTCTGAATCGGCTTTGGAGAGAATTTCACACCTGAATAGCTGAAGAAACTGCCCGCGAATTCAGGATCCTCGTCGGCCCAGAGGTTCCTCATAACTCTGATCGATTCGTTCGCGTATGCTCCTCTATTTTTAAAATCACTTCCGAGGGAATCGGATTCGTGTTTCATTGCTCCCACACCGACTCCCACCTCCAGTCTGCCGCCGCTCATTACGTCCAAGGTTGCCAGGGATTTTGCAAGCACAATCGGATTCAGATATGGAAGCACCAACACGCTTGTTCCAAGTCGGACTTTCCTGGTCATTGCTGCCACATACGTCAAAACTGTGAGAGCGTCATAATAAGGCTTGCTGCCCAAACGCTCCAACACGTATCCGGCGTGGAGCACATGATGGTTAACCCACACAGAGTCGAATCCGAGGCCTTCTGCTCTTATTGCCACATCCACCATATCCTGCGGCTCAGCCAGCCCGTAGTTATGCGGAATAATAAAACCGAATTTCATTTCTTTCTCCTAACGTATTCGATGGATATTGCTGCCCAAGCGACTCATAAACGACATATTTATGGAATTATTAGGATATAAGAAGCTGCATTCCGCCGATTGTGACCTTCGCTTCGTCGACCATATCCCTCAAAATATCGCCAGCCGGCCGACGCCTATCTAACATACCGCTGATTTGTCCAGACGGGTTTCCAACTAGGTCAAATCGTCCGGACATCCTGGCAGCCTGGGTAAATGGCTCCTGTAATATGCCTTGGAGTGGCATCTCCAGGGGGTCAAGTCCGGAGTCGGCCCACGCTTCCTTGACAACGTTGTGATAGGAGCGTTGCTGTTTACCGGAATGGAACTTACTCAAGGTGAATTCGTCCGATCGGCCACCGAGGATTTGTTGTTGATGTTCGCTGGGGATATTAGTTTCCTCCGACGCTAGAAAGGTCGTTCCTACCCAGACCCCCTGGGCGCCTAGGGCCAAGGCAGCGGCGAGGTGCCTTCCCGAACCTATTCCCCCGGCCGCTAGTACTGGCATAGGAGCTACGGCATCCACTATCTGGGGTATAAGAACCATGGTAGATATGTTTCCGGTATGACCTCCCGCCTCGGTTCCCTGGGCCGTAATAATGTCCACATTGGCTGCGCGTTGGCGTTCAGCGTGCCGAACCGCGCCGGCCATGCCAATAACCTTCATTCCCTGGGCATGGGCCCGCTCTGTCATAAAGGCGGGGTCTCCAAGAGCGGCAGCGAACACATCTACCTTGTTATCCAAAATAACGTCGATTTTGCGATTTAACAGGTCAGTCGTCATGGGCTCTGAGCTCGACAACTCAGCCCGTTCGAGCCCGTGCTCAACGATCAAGTCATCAACAATGGCAACATGCTTAGGGTACTCCTGTCGAATATCGGCATAGACTTCGTGCTTGCTCGTAGAAGTGACCTCCGCCCGGACGGCGGGGAGTAAGAAATCCACGCCGAAAGGTCTGTCCCCTACTAGGCTTCTTACCTCCCGGATGGCCGCGTCCAGCTCATCTAGATTTCGGAAGTTGTCTCCCATCACTCCCAGCCCGCCAGCGTTGGAGATTGCTGCAACCAACTTAACCGGAGTCGGTGCTGTCTCCTGATTCTGCCCACCGGCTGCCATGCCGGCAAGGATTATTGGATACTCTATTCCCAAAAGGTCGCAAAGCGGAGTGCGAAGTGCGGATGTCATTTCCAGTACCTCCAGTTGAATGCGGGCTTACCGCGGGACATTTTTATGGGACGGCGTTACACCTCAAGCGAGAAAAAATCTAACCTAATTCGAGGAATTTTATGTCAGGTGGACCAATTGTCCCTGAATCCTGGATCCTTTTCTGTAGTTCTGGTTGAGCAAAAAAGGTTAAAAACTCCTCTTTTGATGGAACCGTGCCAATTACGTGAACCTGGTTGCTATTATCAACTTCCTTGTACGCTGTCGCGGCAATCCCTGCCTTTTCCCGATTACTCTCATCATCATCAAACACGGCTTTCCAGACATCAAAATCTGTAACTTGGAAGGAAACTATTACAGAGACATTCATTTTCTCTCACTCCTAAACCTCATAGATAGATCCCGATACTAAAAGGAAGATGTTTCACATGCAAACGAAGAGACTTACATATTTGTTCGAAGCGGTGGTCCTATCCGTTATCTGAAGCTCCATTTCCCTCCGCATCAAGCTCGAATCGCAGTTTCGTCTCTTTAGCGGCGTCCCATTGCGCAAGCCAAGGATTCCGGCATTGCTCGCAGCCTCAGCATGGCGATGATGCCAAATATAGGACCAATTCCCAATATTCCGAAGGCAGGTCCCCAACCCCAGGCGTCGGCAACTATCGGCGTAAGCCAGATGGGTGGGATTGTTAACAGGAACCCGATTCCTGTCTGAAAAGTCAGCGCGGTGCCTCGATAGGCGTCCTCAGACAACTCGGTTAAGGCCGTGGAGAATTGGGCAGAGTCAGCGATTGCCGAGGCACCCCACACCAGTGCAGCAATCGAAATTAGTAGACCCAATTCCATTGGGAGAAACCCGATGAATAGGGCCGACCCTCCGCTTACGGCCATCATAATACTGGTGGTCGCGGTACGCCCGATTCTTTCGGCTATCAGGCCTGCGATTACGCTCAAAGCGGCCCCTGCCATAAAAACGGCAAAGGTAACGAGGCTGGCTAGCTCCATCGAATCGCCAATTAGGCTTCTACTTCCGAACACTACTGCCAGAAATACAGGAATCGAGGACCACATTGCGTAGAGCTCCCACTGATGCCCGAGGTAACCAAACAGCACCATTCGGGTGGAGCGAGCCCGTACTGTATTCAAAAAATAGCGGGGATTGAAACGAGAGGCCGGAACATCAAATGGGCCGTCTTGAACCAGAAAGTACACTATAGCTCCAGCGGTAACAGCGAGAAATGAACTTATATACAGTGTGATTTCCCACTCTGCAACGAATACTGACTTCAAGAGGTGCGGAGAACCGGAGCCTAGAGTGAGAGCGGCTACCATAGTCCCTATAGCAATTCCTCGACCGGAACGGAACCATCCGGACACTATCTTCATACCAGGTGGATAAACACCGCCAAGAAACATTCCAGTCGAAACTCTGAGGGCGAGGGCTGCAGAAATTCCTCCCGGCATGAAACTCAGCGCTACGTTGCTGATTCCTGCCAAAACAGCGCTAACCGCAAACAGGGTGCGGGTGTTCATCAAGTCGGCTAAATTAGTAAACGCAATGAGGAGCGTTCCGAGAACAAAGCCGAGTTGAACAGCAATGGTCAGCCATGCGATGTCAGTGCCCGTGAAACCCCGCTCAACCTCCAGCACCGGGGCTACAGCGTTCGTACTAAACCAGACGGTAAGACTTAATACGGTGGCAAGAGAAATCAAGGCCAGGTTGCGCCAACGCCACCTCTCTGGTCCGATCTGCGGCTGAATCGTCGAAACGCCTTCAGGCCATTCATGATTTTGACTGGTCTGCATAACACTCATGGTATCAACTTGCCGGTCGGCGTTTAAAACTAAGAAAACGATCCAACTACGTAAGTCGAGAACCAACTGCCAAAATCATGGCAACCTCTGGGCCAAAGCTTCACCAGCACATATTGCCAGTCAATCCATCCCCCTAACTTCCAGGTTCTACGAGATTGCTGAATTGTGACCAATATACGGATAACCTATAACCAAAACTAACTTGAGCACGCGACCTAGTTAGGTTTAGCGGTATCCGTACTTGGAGTCGAGCACTTCCCAATTATCCGGTGATCTAAAGTCCCGCTGATGTGTCAGCTCTTTGTAGCGGTTAAGACAGACCGGATATCTTCCACGCTGGCGCGACCCGAAGCTACCAACTCAGAAATCCTGTAAGCACGATCATGCAGCAAAGTCTCATCGACGCCGAGAAGTCGCGGCTCTTCTACCTGCTCAAAACTATCGTTCGTTTCGCTCCAGCGAAAGAGCATGCGACCCAGGGGTTTACCGTCTGCCACTCCGTCCACCTCGTGGACCTGGTCGATGCGCCTCCAAAACGATGCTTCGTCATCACCCATACGCCGGATGTAAACTGCATATGTCAAACGAGAAGCGTCTTTATCAGGCACACCGTTGGCCCCGCAGATAGCGCCGTATGCCTCTTCCACAGAGGGGGCATGTAAGGCAGTTGATGCCACGCGGGGAAGGAACAAGCGAAGGGGCCTATGAGCGTTCGGTGAAGGCCAAGGGTTATGATCTTATCAGGGGGCTCCTGCCCGCCGCCACGCAAACGAACATGGGAGTGTTCGGCAACGGGCGTTTTTTCGAGACCCTGATCCGCAGAATGAACGTCAACGACCTCACCGAAGTGCGTGAGATGGGTCGGAGCGCCTTCACGGAACTTTCCAAGGTCATTCCCTCCTTCATCCGTCGCGCTGACCTGGAGCACCCGCATTTTCAGGATTTCAAAGTCTTTTCCCGGGAAAGGAAGGAACTGATCGAAGGCTTCCTCAATGGAAATTCGCCGGTGCCCCAGCAAGCATCAGGTAAGATGGAAGTGGCGCTCGTCGATTATGACCCGGAAGCCGACATCCGCGTAATCGCCGGAATGCTTTATCCCTACTCGGACTCTTCCATGGAAGAGCTTTTTCAAATGGTACGAAATCTTAAGTCAGAGGAGAAGCGGCGCCTTCTGGAAGACTGCGTGGCGCTCAGAAAGCATCGCCGACATAAACCTGGCCGCGAACTTGAAATGCCCTACTACACCTTCGATCTGGTTGGTGACTACGGCATGTACCGGGATCTGCAGCGCCACCGGATTCTGACCCAGGAACGGCAGCCTCTGTCAACACGCTACGGTTATGAAAAACCGGTTGAAATCGACGAAGCCGGCCTGGGAAATGTCTTCGATGAGGCGATACGGCAGGCGGCGGAGGCATTCGAGACTCTGAGGAGGGACTATCCCCAGGAAGCCCAGTACGTGGTGCCGATGGCCTACCGGATCCGCTGGTTCATCCGCATCAACTTACGCTCCCTTAGTTGGCTGACCGAACTTCGTAGCGTGCCTCAGGGGCATCCCGGATACCGGAGTATGGCGCAGCAGATGTTTCTCCGTGTGAAGGAGGTCCATCCCCTGCTCACAGGTTTCATGAAATTCGTGGACCTGGAAGATTATCCCCTGGGAAGGCTTGAATCCGAAGTTCGCCAGGAAGCGGGAAAAAAAGGGAGAAACTGACATTCTTCACTACGGAAACGGGAAAAAACTGCGGTGTCCGCCATACCGTTATGACGGAATAGGCTAGCTTAAACCGACAGAGGAGGCAGCATGAACGACAACCTGATCATCATCGACCACGGCACCCAGTCCTATTCCCTCTACGGCTACCTGGCCACGCTCGACGTCTAGCGCGACATGCCGCTCGGCACGGTCGGGCCTACCCCGGCTGGGGCATCGTCGCTCTACTTCGAGCTTCGCGTCGACGGTCAACCGGTCGATCCAGTAGAATAGTTCAGGAACTAGCAGCCCTTGGTGGAAGTGCCGCGTCG
>ERZ651768.1302-NODE-1302-length-18303-cov-9.278284_pt1 | contig 18303 bp, 14 predicted proteins | sample MGYA00514754_ERZ651768 | MGnify/ENA metagenome assembly ERZ651768
ATGATTCACCGGATGTGAGAAGCAGAGCCGCTCAACTGGCAGAAGAAAGAAGTGATGAGTCCCTCATATCTCCACTTGTTAGAAATCTGGATGACCCACTCACCCTGCCGGCAGCCAGACGGGCCCTGAAATCCTTTGATGAGTCAACCGTCGCAGACAAACTGGGGAATGTGCTGAATGATGAGGAAACATCTGCAACACTATTGATAGGAGCTGTTCGTACGTTGAGTGACTACAGGGATCACGCTGATTTGGAAAAAATTATTGAACAAGGATCAAGTGACGAACTCGATCTCACGAAAGAAGTTGTAGACAGTTTGCTGAAACTGGCGCGGCTGTCGCCCCTGCCTGAAGATGTTATTAAAAAAGGTGACGCACTTCTAAGAGAATTGGCTGAAGAAACTTACTTCGCCCTGACACTTTTCCAGACGTTCGAAGGTGACGAAAAGGGATACCTGATCAGAGATTTCCTCTCAACAACTGTCACAAAACGTAAGGGAATAATTCTAAAGCTAGCACTCTTGCCTTTTCCCGATAATCCCATTGAAACTTACATGCACGCTCTGACGGCCGGCGAGAGCGGTGCTCAATCCAACGTACTGGAAATTCTCGACAACCTGCTATCCATTGAGACCCGGGAACTCATAATACCTCTGTTTGACGACTCTGATCTGAGCGAGAAAGTGGACAGGGGCAATCAATTTGTCAGCAAAAAAGCAGACACCACCGAAACAATGGCCAATTGGCTCTATTCAGGAAATCCCTGGACATCGGCCATCGCACTGGACTATTCGCTAAACAGCGCTACAACTAATGGAGAGATGGACTGGACCAAGATCCCAAGGAATCAAACTATTCGCGAGGTCTGTTCTGCCCAGTGGGCAAAAGACAGCTCACCACTCAAAACAATGAAGGACTTCCCAACCGAAGAATTCATACTTAAGGAGGCATCTATGTACTCTACTCTGGAAAAAACCATTTTTATGAAAGGTGTTGATCTTTTCCGTGACATCTCTGGAGAGGAGGTTTCACATGTTGCCCAAATTGCCGAGGAGATAGAGTATGGCTCAGAACAAACTATCTTTGACGAAGGTGATGTAGGCGACTCCATGTTCATTATCGTAGACGGCGCCGTAAGGATTCATAAAGGCGACAAGGAACTTGCTGTGCTCTCTAAAGGTAAGTTTGTCGGTGAGATGGCACTGTTGGATCAGGAACCGAGATCAGCTTCAGTCACTTCTACAGAAGAGACAACCTTACTTGAGATTAACGGTGAAGACTTTTATGACCTTATGGCCAGCAGGATGGAGATTATGCAAGGTATCGTCAAGATCCTGACACAACGTCTGCGTGAGGCTAACGCTTAGCCACTACTGTCTTGATGGACTGAACTGGTATCCTCAAAAAGCTTCTCCACTTTTTCCTCCATCAATTCTGAAGTCTTTTTCTTGAGAGAGCGATTCATCTCTTTCACCTTTTGGTCGATCACCTCTTTCCCTTCTTTAACTTTCTTCTGAATCGTCACTTTCAGTTCATCAGGCGTCGTAGGTACTTCCTTGCCGGTGTACGCCAGGTATCCGAGATAAAGTGCGAGAATGGCAACAGTCACCAGCGCCAGTTTGATGAGTTTTTTTATGACGGAGAAAAGGATAAGGATTGCCAGTACCATAACCACCGCCAGCATGACGGGATTGGTGGTCAACTGTTCAATCAGAGATTCCAAAGGAGAATGTTACTGTTGAGGTATCCGCAGTTCTATCCCTACCAACAGCTGATCCGGATCGGAGAGCGTTTCGCGGTTCGCTTCATACAGTTCGTTCCATCTACCCCCCTCGCCAAGGTAACGCTCTGACAGGGACCAGAGTGTGTCACCTTTACGCACCGTATGAGTGGTTATATCAAATGTTTCGCCAGAAATGACCATTTCGCCTTCCGCCGGGGACACCTCTTCCACTTCTTTTGTTTCGGTTTCTGTAACTGTTTCAGTTACAGGCTCCGGGAGAGGATGTCTACTTTTTTCCATGAATGAAGTGAATGCAAAGCTGGGGCTGTTCTCCTCATCGTGACAACGGAGACAATTCGCCTCTTCAATCGTTTCTGTTGCAAAGGCAGCGGGTTCAGCCAGATGGCCAGCTGATGCGTAGTGGCACTCCGTGCAGTTGACGTTTTTGAGTCCGGACGTGATGTTATAATTGAGGTAGCCATCATCTCTGCCGAAACCTGTGGTGTGGCAGGCCAGACACTCCGGCGATTTTTCTTTGTGTTCACTTTTAAGAGTTTTGAGCGATGCCGCGTGACGGGAAACTTTCCAGTGGTCATATTCCGAAGAATGACAGGATGCACAGGCTTCTGAAGAACTGACAACAAACTCAGCCGGTACAGGAACAATCCTCTCCACTCTGGATCCGGCCCGCTCCCGACCGATGCGGTTGTAATCGACAATCATGCCCACAACCGCAGGTTCGTTGGTTAAGGAGATATCCATAGGGATGAGCTCTCCTTCATGGGAAGCAATGTTCTTTTCACTGTCTATCTGAAGAGTAAGGTGACCTACATAATAACCGTCTTTACCACCTTGGACGATGATGGTTTCTCCCACTACCTCCGGCTCCTCCTTGACCGTCTGTGTGTGACTGCCAACAATGACATCGATACCGGTGTATGACTGGGCGATCTGGCGGTCTGCGTCTATGCCGTTGTGAGAAAGAAGGATCACAATATCACTTTTTTCTTTCAGCTGATCGATTTGAGACTGCAAGGTGGAACTGAAATCGCTCACAGCCACTTCGTCTTTCACTCGCTTGGGATAAAAAAGGAAGACACCGGGATCAATAACTGATAGTACACCAAACTTGATACCATTTCGCACAATAACAATTTCACGCTTCAAATCTGCCAAATTCGGTTTTTCCAGATTCGTTGAAATAAAAGGCAACGATGAACTCTCCATCAGATCACTAAAAAACTGTGCTCCTTTGAAAAACTCCTGATCACCGAGGCCAATGGCATCGTAAGCCATCATTTCATAGATGCGGAAGGCGATACTGTCTTTCAATGCATTTCGGGTAGGCGAGAGGAAATCTCCAGCATCCAGAAGAAGAGAATTGGGATTGTCCTCGAACCATTCGCGAATATAAAGGACGCGTTTCTCAAGTGATCCGTAAGCCTTATCAGGACAAAGACAGTTCTCCAACGCTCCGTTCGTATTGTTCGTATAAAGAATTGAAATCTCTGTCTCAGCTAAAACAGCAATCGGACAGACCATAAAGGGAATCAGGAATAAGAGTTGATTAAAAAAGGAATGTTTCATCATTCGTGAATATCTGTGGAATTGGGCTTTATTTCAAGCGTAATTTTCACGCGATGGATTTATGGGGGAGATTTTTTTCTTCACTTATTTTAAGCAGTACTATCTGTTTCGCCCAACCTATTCATCCAGCTGATTCACTTCTTTACTCCTCGAATACTCCCTTGGTCAGAAAAATGGCCATTTCACCCATCTCACTTTGGCAGCGGCTCAGTTACAGAATTGGTTCTCTAAATTGTCAATTTTATCCCAGCTGCAGCAACTACGGGGCACAGTCCATCGCCCAACATGGCGTGATCCTTGGTAGTGCGTTGGCAGCTGACAGGATTGCCCGGTGCAATCCCATGGCCTATCACTATCACATTAAAGCAAAAGAACCCCTGTTCCACAACGATGGCAGACTATTGAACCACGTACCTATTAAACTGTTCTCAGATACCAAAGGAGAAAAATCACCGGCCCTTGCATCTGTACTTTCAACTGTTGCACCGGGACTTGGCCGTGTTTATGCCAACCGGACCTGGGATGGACTGTTCGGATTATTGACTGTCGCAACCATGGCGAACCTCACCTACAAAAGCCACACAAATAACAGTTCAACTGGAACAGTTGTTTTTGGCGGTCTGACCACTACCTTTTATTTGGGCGAGATCATAGGAGCATACCGGGCAGCTGTCGAAGCCAATAATCGCCCTTGAGAGCAAAGTGAATGTCTGTAAATTTGCTCGCCAATTCTGCCACCGTAGCTCAGTTGGTAGAGCAACGCATTCGTAATGCGTGGGTCGGGGGTTCAAATCCCTCCGGTGGCTCAACCTACCATTAATCTCTAATCAATTCTTCTAAGCATTTCATACTTACTGTTTTGAGATTTGCTATTTTTCTGGTCTCATTGCAATATTTTTTAGTGGTATAGATTTTTCGAAATCTTTCAAGCGTTTCTCAAGATGATTGTGAGCAATAGTCACAGACAAAAGAAATACGGGAATATAGAAATTATACTTGTTAGGCTTTAGCCAGTTCGCTGCAAACCACCAGACTGTGGTTTCCAAAACACTTTTTGTTTTTTGCTTTGAAAATAGAGTGGATATACTGGTGATCTATATATGAATAACCAGTTTCAGTAAGAAGTGAGGAAAGTGAGCCTAAAGAATGTTTTACTCTGTGAACATTTTCAAACTTGAAACGAATAAGATTATACATATTCTCTGGCAAAGCCGAATCTCCTCTGATTCGTTCTTGAGGAACACTCACAATGAGTGATCCATCATATCGCAAAAGAGATTGTAATTTTTTCAGCATACGAGCAGGCCTATCTACATGTTCTAAAACATGGGATAGTAAAACGTGCTGATACTTGCCTTCATTCTCACGGTAGAACCCATTGCCAATATGACGAAAGGTCAACTTCGGATTACGCTTTTGACACCGTTCAATGGATTTTTTCGAGATATCTGCACCGTGAACATGGCTTTCCCCGAATTCGGACGCCAAGACACGTGTAAATTGCCCTGTACTGCACCCCATGTCCATGATAAGACCGCTGTTGCCACTTGAACGTATAAAACTGATTATATATTCTATTTCCCGCTGCTTGTAGTTGAGTAGTTTTCTGCCGAGCAGAGTTTTGGTGCCAATAATCCTCTGGTAAAAAAGATTATAAGTTGAATTATTGTTTTTTTCAGGCAAAAGGATTAATAAATGTCCAACAGTTCCACTTCAAAAAGCAGGGTAGCATTAGGTGGTATGGGTCCTATCCCTTGAGCACCGTAGCCAAGATCGGAAGGGACAATAAGTTCTCTTTTCCCTCCTACTCGCATGGACAAAACACCTTCATCCCAACCATCGATAACGGATCCCACACCCACAACAAAACCAAAGGGCCTCCCCTTTTTCAAGGAACTGTCGAATTCCTTCCCTTTGTTATCAGTCTGATTCTCATCATAAAGCCATCCCGTATAATGAACGGATACCCTTTGTCCTGCCTGAGGCGAAGTGCCATCTCCCACTACGATATCCACGTACTTCAGCCCCGATTCAGTTTCCATAATCTCTCCTGATTTTTTTCCGCATGCCATGAAGCAAATAACAGATAAAAGAAGTGTCTTTGTTCCTATTTTCATCCTTTAATCCTCACCAAGTTTGGCAAGTGTACAGGTTTTTCTCCTTTTTTGCACTTTCTATTTAGTCCAGTTGGTTTTGGTCAACCTTCGATCTAAATTAATTTGTAATGAGCGGGAACAGACAATTAATGCCTCCCCTGGCTGAGCGTGTCCGACCGGCCTCTTTGCAAGATTTTCTGGGTCAGGAACACCTCACCGGTGAAGGTACTCTATTACAAGAATCCATTGCCGCAGGTAATCTTTTCAGCTGCGTTTTTTGGGGGCCACCGGGAACTGGGAAGACAACACTTGCACAAATCCTTGCTAACAGTTTGGAAGGAGATTTTTTCCAGATGTCGGCTGTTTCATCCGGAGTAAAAGACTTAAGAAAAATCATCGAAACAGCGAAAACTAACTTAGCATTGAAAACTGTTACTTTGTTGTTTATTGATGAGATCCACCGTTTCAATAAAGCTCAGCAGGATGCGCTACTCCACGCTGTGGAAGATGGGACTCTGACCCTCATCGGAGCAACTACTGAGAATCCGTCCTTTGAGGTTATTTCACCCTTGCTCTCCAGGTGCCGTGTCTTGAAGCTAAACAGTTTGGCGGAAGATGTACTTAAATCGATTTTGTTAAATGCAATAAACAGCGATGTGGTTCTTATTAAGCACAATATCTCTTTCAAAGACGGTACACAAGAAAAACTCGTGCTCGCCTCCGGAGGAGATGCCAGAAAAATGCTCAACACACTGGAAGCGGCTGTAACCATGAGCGGAAAAGATGGGAAAACTGTGGTTGTTGATAAAAATTTGTTGTCCGAAGCACTTCAGTCGAAAAGCCAGATTTATGACAAGGCTGGTGACTACCATTACGACACCATTTCAGCATTCATCAAATCTGTGAGAGGAAGCGATCCCGACGCCGCCGTCTACTGGCTGGCGGTCATGTTGGAGGGAGGCGAAATGCCTGAGTTCATTGCTCGGCGCCTCATAATACTTGCTTCGGAAGATATTGGAAATGCAGATCCCCAAGCCCTCGGTATCGCTACCTCCGGTTTTCAGGCTGTTCACGTCATAGGGATGCCCGAAGCTGCTTTAATCCTTGCCCAAGTCACCACTTATCTTGCCTCTGCTCCCAAATCAAACGCCAGCTATGCGGCTGTAACCGAGGCAATGAATCAAATAAAGGAAGAAGGAACCTCTTCGGTGCCACTTCATTTAAGGAACGCACCGACACCACTCATGAAATCTTTTGATTATGGCAAAGATTACACCTACCCGCACAATCATCCCGACCATTTTACAGATGTGAACTACTTTCCTGAAGAAATGGCACAAACCCCTTTCTACAAGCCGACAAATCAGGGTTACGAAGAATTTATCTCCAAACGTCTCAAGGAACTCTGGCCAAAGCGCCGGGGCTGATTAAAATCCAACCCACATGAACGTCAGACTGATCCTAACGTGCCTCACTATATCTGTTATCACTGCTCAGTCGGGTGATCGGCTCCGGCTTATCCATGCAGACATTTTAGAAAATGTGACAGATTCGGAAGGGAAAGCAGTTCAGCATCTGCGCGGCAATGTGAAATTCCAAAAAGGGGAGTCCGTTATCTCCTGTGAAAAGGGTTATTACCGGAACCGTGAAGGTATCGGCTCCTTCGCCGGGAATGTTCAAATGGTAAAGAACGAACAGATATTGACGGCTGATTCAATCAGAACAAACTCAAATGATGACATTGTTACCGCTTACGGATCAGTTCATTTACAAGACAGCGAATACGGACTCAAAAGCAGACTGCTGACCTACTTTTCAGAGGCTGACAGCGGAATTGCGGAGGGCAATGTTGAGTTTGTTCAAAAAGGCCAAACCATCACCGCCGGAAAAGTTACTTACGTGAAAGAAACAAATGACGCCGCAAGCTACAGAGCGGAAGAGGATGTGATCATCCGCGAGGAGGAAAGAACGGCAACGTGCGGGCTCACCATCTACGATGCACTTTCTGACATATCCAAACTTTTGGACAACCCTGTCGTTGTTCAGGAGGGTCAGCAACTAAGCGGAGAGGAAATTCATCTTCGCTATGAGGAAGATAAGCTGGCAAAACTGACAATCCCCGGCAGGGCCCACATTGTTTATAAACGGGAAGGAAAAACTAACGGGACTGAAGGTGATGAGTCAATACTTTCTGAATTTCTCGATGACATGACCGGCCAAAGATTGGAGGCTTTTCTGGAAGAAGGACTTTTGGATTCCGTCCGTCTGGAAGGGATGGCCACAACTTTGTATCATCTTTTCGAGGATTCAGTTTATCAGGGAAAGAATATTGCCAGCGGTGACACAATCACACTTTTGTTCGAAGCCGACTCCACTGAAAAAAGAGATGTTAACTCCATTCATGTTGCTGGTGGTGCAAGAGGTGAATACCACCCGGATTCTTCCGCAGAGAAGATTGAGAATACCATCCTCTATCAGGCGGACACCATTCACTACAGTATTCCCGACCAGCAGACATGGCTTCGCAAAGATGTTGAAATTGACTATATGGACACCGAACTCCGGTCTGGCTACGTAAACGTTCTGTGGGAAGAAAACCTCATGAAAGCGACCGCTGCACCACCGGGAATCGCCATTTCTGATCCTGAAGAAAGGCCAATGTTCACAGAAAAAGGTCGCGAACCCATGAGAGGTGATTCTCTCACATACAATCTTTCAAATGGCCGGGGAAAGGTTCAGCACGGAACAACCAAGATGGAAGACGGTTATTACCGGGGCGATGAAATACGTAACCGTGCAGACACAATCTTACTTGTTGACAGGGGTATTTATACGACATGTGATCGTATCGAAGATCCTCATTTTCATTTTGGAAGTCGTCGTATGAAAATGATCATGAATGATCTCATCATTGCAAGACCTATCATTCTCTACCTGGGCGGCATTCCACTTTTTGGATTGCCATTCGCCGTCTTCCCCGACCAGAGCGGCAAGCGTCATTCAGGATGGATCATGCCGTCCTATGGCCAGAACGCGGCGCAAGGGAGGTATCTGAGAGGATTGGGCTATTTTTGGGCGGCAAACGAATTCCTGAACAGTCAGTTCACATTGGACTTTTATGATAAAGAGGGGGTGGTATTTCATAATTCTAACCGGTACTTTCGAAGATACAAGTACAGCGGAAGCTTCAGCTTCCGTTACAACAGGACGGTTGCAACTGACGACATTGCCGATTTTTTTTCAAACCCAGGTGCGGTGAGGTGGTCCGGCTCCTGGAGTCATGCCCAGATGCTCCGCGGCAATCAAACACTGAACGTCAACGGGCGTTACTATTCAGATAGTCAGTTTAACCAAAAGTTGGGAATCCACCGCGACACACGTCTCAACCAAAATGCAGTTTCGAACGCCACCTATTCAAAACGATGGCAAAAGTTGAATGCCAGCATTTCCGCAAACCTGTCAGAGACGAAAAACCTCATGGCTAAAAGCAAGATGGATCCTGAATCAATCTATTACGAAAACCCTTCCGGTGTTGGTCGCAAAATCGTGGAAAGCACTACAGTTCTCCCCACGCTCAATTTCAGGAAAGGGCAGACCCAGTTGTTCGGGGCATCCGGCTCTGGTATGTACCTTTCTTACAGCAGTACTTTGAAAAACCGTGGTCAGGGTTTCTATGAATCAGAAGCGCTGGATGATTCATCCTTCGGCTGGGGAAACAGGCAGACAGAATATGACAATAGCTGGGTCCACAACATGTCTCTCTCAGGATCCTCCCGGCTGTTTAAGTACCTTGCCATAAGACCCAGTCTCTCATTCCGAGAAGAGTGGATCACAAAATATAATGATGCTACAAGCGCTGACAGTCTCGGAAAACCAATTGATGCTCAACAAATCAGCGGTTTCAAAGCCCGCCACACCGGCACCCTGTCCGTAAGCACCAATACAAAATTGTATGGCATACTTCCCGTCAGGATAGGCTCACTGAAAACTATCCGCCACACTGTTACCCCATCTGTGGGTTTTTCTTACCGCCCTGACTACACTGATGACGCTTTTGGTTACATAAAGAACCTGGAAGACGATTCGGGTAACATCTACGCCTTCGATCCTTTCAGCGGAACTCAGATCGGTGCTACGCCAAGTGGTGAACAGAGAAGCATAAACATTTCTGTTAGAAATCTTTTCCAGGCAAAAGTTCAGGATGGCGAAGAAGAACGAAAGATTGACAACCTTCTGACCTGGAACATGAATACAAGCTACAACTTTGCCGCCGATGAATTCAGACTGGCAAAGCTTCGCTCTACTTTTCGGGCTGGCTGGCTTAAAAAACTAAACCTCGATTTTTCCATGAGTCACGATTTCTATGACACCAATACAATCGACGGCCAATCAGTACGAATTAAGGAAATCAAAACCAACAGCTGGGGCCTTCCTACACCCCGAATGACCAATATGAACGCTGCCACGGGCTTTAAAATCTCTGGTAAGCGGCTGGGGTGGAGTGACTCTTCTACGGAAACAGATACAACCGGGAATGATACCTCCGCCTTTGCAGATCTTATGGGCAGCGGTATCGCTCGACCGGACAACCGAAGTCAAGCCCGAAATCCTGGGAACCTGTGGGATCTTAGTCTTTCTCTACGTTATGCCGCCAACAGGATGAATCCTCTCAATCCAAAGGATACTTTCTGGATGAATTCGAACCTTACTTTAAATATCTCCAAAGGGTGGAGGATACAATACAATGCCCGGTTCGATCTATTAGAGAAAAACCTTGTGAGCCATGATATAAATGTCCATCGTGATCTGCACTGCTGGGAGATGAATTTTACCTGGACACCTTCAGGCTTCGGGCAAGGATTCTATCTCAGGGTAAATGTAAAATCACCTACGCTTCGTGATTTGAAATTCGAATCAAGAGGTGGCAGATGGAGCGGCCCGGGAATTCCTTAAACCGGTTGCTTTTACCTTGAGGGTTATTCAAATTGGTGTTGGTAATCATCGTACCTCATCGATTTGAGATCTCAATTTCTAACAATTTTTCTGTTTACGATATCACTTCTACCTACTGGATTGAAGGGAGGAAATCTGGGCATATATACCAGCAAAAGCTGGGTGAATCATCGTCAGTACAGTAACCCCATTGGCATTGGTTTTTTAATTACCCGCCCTATTAAACCTCAACTTTCAATGATATTAGACTTTAGCTACAGGCAATTTCAAAAGGAGTATTTTGGAGAACAAGTTCATCGTCACTCTGCATCATTGGTGAAAAAGGAATTAGTTGACAATCTTTCATACACTTATAATGGGTTGATTTGGATTAAGAACGATATCTTTATTTTTCCCACTGCCCTAATCGCAGTAGCTGTTGGAGCTGGTGTTTTAAGTATTGATGGAGAGCTTACCGGAATGGAGTCTGGCCGACAGGTAAGCTATAAAAGTTTGAACAAAATCAGCGGAAGCATTGCAGTAGGTGTTGAATCACTGATTTCTAAAAAACATCTCACTTTCTGGAACTGCTATCTTAATTATCAGTTCTTCTCAGCTTCAGTCAGAGTATCTGAAAGGCCTGATCCTTTTTCCTCTTTTTTCCGCGGTGTTGAAATTCGTTTGGGATTATCTCATATCTTTTGAACTTAGGTGCTGATAAAAGTGATCAACTAAAGATAAATGTTTTGCCCCGAATGCCAATCTGAATTCACCAGTGATGTCTCTTTCTGCAATGACTGTAATGTATCCCTTGTTGAAACACTGCCGGAGCTTGAGACTGTTTCATGGAGTCCGATAAAGGAATATCTTGGATATATCCCAGCAGAGATGGCAAAAGCAGCTTTGTCGGATGAAAATATCCCCAGTTTTATAAAAGGTGATTTTCTATCCACTGCATATGGTATCAAAGCTTGGGATGCGGCAGGGGGCAAGGCTGTTTTATTTGTACCTGAAGAATTTTTTGAAAAGGCAACTTCTATAATCGAAAATTTTTCAGTGAACAACTGATGAGTAAATCTTTCCAAGCTATTAAGGGTACTAAGGATTTGCTTCCTGTTGATACGGCGCGGTGGCGCGAATTCGAAGCTGTTATTCATGACACCATGCAACAGTGGGGTTTCGGCGAGATTAGGACACCCATTTTTGAAAAGACAGAACTTTTCTCCAGGAGTGTGGGCGAAGAGAGCGATATCGTATCCAAACAGATGTATACATTCACCGATCAGAGTGATACAAGCCTGACCTTGCGTCCTGAGCTGACTGCACCAACCATGAGAGCATACATTCAGCACAATATGGATCGGGAAGGAGCCCTAACTAAACTTTACTACATGGACACACTTTTTCGGCAAGAGAGGCCGCAGGCAGGGCGATTGAGACAGTTCAATCAGTTTGGAGCAGAAGCCATCGGCTCTCCCCACCCGGAACAGGATGCAGAAGTGATTGCACTGGCTTGCGCCATTCTTAATAAGCTTGGTGTAGCCAATCCCACAGTGCTCGTCAACACAGTGGGTTCATCTGAGTCGAGAGAACGGTATCGTTCCGAGCTCGTCAATTTTCTCACTCCCCTTAAAAACGAACTCTCGGAGACTAGCCAGAAACGGTTGAAGTCAAACCCTCTCCGCATCCTTGACACGAAAGATAAAAAAGAAGTCGCTCTTCTTTCGGACGCACCTGACATCCTCAACTGCCTCAATTCAGAAGATCTTCACCATTTCGAGAAAGTTCAAGGATTTCTCAACGAACTGGGCATTGCCCACGAATGTAGCAACAAGCTTGTTCGAGGGCTCGACTATTACACAAGAACTACATTCGAAATCACCAGTCCCGATGTGGGTGCCCAGAATGCGCTTTGCGGTGGCGGCCGCTACGACGAACTCATAGAACAACTGGGCGGGAAACCGACACCTGCTGTCGGTTTCGCGGCCGGTATTGAGCGCATTATGCTGGCTCTTGGCGAAAAACAGGATCAGACGACGGAAAAAGTGATGGTATACATTGTCACTGCAAGTGAGAGCGCGGTGGACAGTCTGTTTCGCCTGGCTAACGAGTTGAGACAGAACGGCATTTCAACTTCTTTTGATACATTGAGGCGCAGTGTAAAGGCGCAAATGCGAGAAGCGAACCGGCTGGCCGCGACACACGCCGTTATAGTCGGTGACGAGGAGATAGCTGATAGTTCTGCCAAAGTAAAAAATCTCAAGACAGGAGAACAAAACGCCACCTCAATGAAGGATCTCGTGTCACACCTTAAATCCCTCTAACACCTCAATTTTTTCAGAACATTCTCTTTACCGGATAATCGGTGTTGACTTTGCTCTCGTCCATCGTAATTTTTCGCACGTAAAGGAACCACTATGCCTAATACATCCCTCATAATAGTTGAGTCTCCATCAAAAGCTAGAACCATTGAAAGGTATCTGGGTGGTGAATACCGCGTTCTGGCATGTAACGGCCATGTGAAAGATTTGCCCAAAAAGAATCTTGGTGTAGATATCACCAATAATTTTGCAGTTGAATATGAAATTTTGTCCGAGAAAAAAGATATCGTCAAAAAGTTAAAGAAATCCGCCGCCAATGCCCCAGCTATCTATATAGCAACAGATCCGGATCGGGAAGGTGAAGCCATTGCCTGGCATGTGGCCTCGGAGCTGAATGGTAAATCGGGAAAAGTGCGCCGCGTTCTCTTCAATGAGATCACAGCTGACGGCGTCCGTACCGGCATGGATAATCCCAGAGAAGTAAACCATAATCTGGTAAATGCTCAACAGGCACGTCGGATCATTGACAGGATTGTTGGATTCAAGGTTTCTGAATTCCTCTGGAAGGTACTTTATAGTGGCCTGAGCGCCGGCCGTGTCCAATCGGTGGCTCTCCGTCTTGTATGCGAGAGACACGAAGAAATTATCAACTTCAAGCCTGAGGAATACTGGATTCTTGAAGTCGAATTGATGACAAAGGGTGGTGAAACATTCACCGCCCGTCTCCACAAAGTGGGCGGTGAAAATATTGAGCTGAAAAACGAAGTGGTGATCAATGAAATCATTTCGAAACTAGAAAATGAATCATTCATTATTGATTCAATCAAGAAAAAAGAGGTTCGCCGCAAGCCGTATGCCCCCTTTATTACAAGCACCATTCAGCAGGATGCCGCTACACGTCTGAAGTATTCACCTGCCAGAACCATGCGCCTGGCCCAACGCCTTTATGAAGGTGTGGAAATGGAGAGCGGTGAGCCCACAGGGCTTATCACATATATGAGGACAGATTCAACACGTTTGGCTCCCGCTTCTGTTGATGGAGCTCGGCAATTCATCTCTTCACAGTACGGTGAGCAGTATCTTCCTGAAACACCCAACGTGTACGGTCAACAAAAAAAGAATATCCAGGATGCTCATGAAGCGATCCGTCCCGCAGATCCCAACAGAACACCCGAAATGGTAAAAGGACATCTTGAAAATGATGAGTTCAAACTATACGATTTGATCTGGCGTCGGTTCATCGCGTGCCAAATGAATCCGTCAATTTTGGATCAAACAACAATTGAAATCAAAGCTGGTGAAGCACAATTCAGAGTCAGTGGTTCAGTGGTAAAGTTTGACGGTTTTCGTAAAGCCTACCCTGCTATGGAGAAGAAGGAAGATCCTCTCCTTCCTTCTGATATTTCAGAAAACGAAGAACTTGATAGAAAGCAGTTCCTCCCGGAGCAGCGCTTTACAAAACCACCTCCCTATTATACTGAAAGTTCTCTTATTAAAGAGTTAGATAAGCAGGGAATTGGTCGCCCGAGTACATTTGCTGAAACCCTGTCCCGACTCCACAAGCGACAGTATGTCACCAAAGATAGACAAAAACTGATTCCCACGGAGGCAGGGCTCACAGTAAATAAAGTCCTCATCGAAAATCTGCCTGACATTTTCAATACAGGTTTCACGGCGCGAATGGAAGAGGAACTTGACGAAATTGAATCAGGAGATCAGGACTATATTGAAGTTTTACATAATTTCTACAAACCTTTCCACTCTTCCATGGAATCAGTAGAGGAGCGACGGAAAGAAATAAAAAATTCCCTCATGGAAAAGACTGAAGAGTCCTGTGAGAAATGTGGGAGTCCCATGGTAATCAAATGGAATCGGCGCGGTGAAAAATTTGTCGCCTGCTCAGGCTTCCCTGAGTGTCGCAATGCCAAATCACTCGATGATGATGCAGAGCCGGAAACCATTGAAAAACCGTGTCCCAAATGCGGGGGTACGCTTCAGGTAAAACGCGGCAGGTTCGGACGTTATATTGGTTGTGAAAAATATCCGGATTGTCGCCACACTGAATCCATTACCACTGGTATTGCTTGTCCTCGAGACGATTGCGAAGGAGAAATGGTTGAGAAGTCCAGCAGAAAAGGTAAAGTCTTTTTCGGGTGTAGTCGTTACCCGGATTGTGATCACGCATCGTGGTACAAACCGATTCTTCAACCTTGTGAAGCTTGTGACAATCACTACATTGAAGAACGGGTGAATAAAACCAAAGGCAAATTTTATCTTTGTCCCGAATGTAAGACCGAGGCAGAATTTGTTGAAGAAGCTGAAGTATAACATCATCCTCACCACCTTTCTGGCCAGTACATTACTGGGGCAAACAGACGCTGGAAAGGAAACTCTGGTCTCGGAACTTGAAGGAGCCTTAATGGCACCCTGTTGCTGGAGTGGTACTGTAGCCGACCACGGCAACCCGGGTATGGAAGAAAAGATACGCGAACTTGTATCTCAAAATAAAACCAAAGAAGAGATTGTAGATCACTTCGTCGGCATCTATGGCGAGCGGATCCTGGCTATTCCCGTGGCCCGTGGTTTCAATCTCATGGTTTGGCTTGCACCGATGATAGTCCTTGGTCTGGGTACGTTTATACTCGTTAACTATCTGAAATTGCATACGAAGCCACAAGAGACTATCCCCATTGCGGAAGAAAAGGTCCCTTACGATGATCTCATCGAAAAAGAGTTAAAGGAAATGGAGTAGCCAGCCTGATATTCAATACAATTCTCCCTCTCTCTTTTTCCTCAACTGATCAGATATGACTGATTCAAAAATCATGGATAAGCTTGTTTCTCTCTGCAAACGGCGGGGATTCATCTTTCAGAGCTCCGATATTTACGGTGGTCTGGAAGCGACTTACGATTACGGACCTCTCGGCGTTGAGCTGAAAAATAACGTTAAGCAACTGTGGTGGCGGGATGTGGTGACCTCCCGAACAGATGTGGTAGGTATGGATGCCGCTATCTTTATGAATTCGAAAGTGTGGGAGGCATCAGGTCACGTGAGCGAATTCCACGATCCAATGGTGGATTGCAAGAACTGTAAAGCCCGGTTTCGGGCGGACCATATCGACCTGGAGAAAAACTGCCCCACCTGCGGCGTAAAAGAATGGACTGACGCAAGGCAATTCAACCTCATGCTAAAGACACATTACGGCCCATCGGAAGATTCTTCATCAGTTGTCTATCTCCGCCCTGAGACTGCCCAGGGCATCTTCGTCAATTTCGCCAATGCCGTTACAACTTCACGGGCGAAACTCCCCTTTGGCATTGCCCAGATCGGGAAAGCTTTTCGAAACGAAATAACCACCGGCAATTTCCTGTTTCGCTCAAGAGAGTTCGAACAGATGGAGATGGAATTTTTTGTGAAACCGGACGAAACATCAGAATGGTTGGAATACTGGAGCAATGCCCGGTTGGATTGGTACAAAAGTCTCGGTGTCACTGAAAAAAAATTGAAGCTTCGCCTCCACGAGGACAATGAACTGGCCCATTATGCCGCTGCCTGTTTTGACGTGGAGTATGAGTTTCCATTTGGCTGGTCTGAACTTGAAGGTATTGCCGATCGCGGTAGTTACGATCTGGATCAGCATGCACAACACAGTGGTAAGAAACTGACGTGGTTCGATTCCAAAACCAATGAACATATTACACCTGCTGTGGTTGAAGCATCGGCAGGTGTAGATAGAACAGTGCTTACAATCCTTGTGGATGCATACCACGAAGAAGAAGTGAAGGGTGAGCAACGGGTGGTCCTTAAACTAAACCCAAAAGTGGCACCAATCACTGTAGCTGTTTTCCCGCTGGTTAACAGGGACGGTATGCCGGAAATCGCTGAAAAGATTATCGATGATCTCAAAGGAGATTTTGCTGCATTCTTTGATGCCGGTGGATCCATTGGTCGCCGCTATCGAAGACAAGACGAAGCAGGCACCCCTTATGGCGTTACTGTGGATTCAGATACGCTGACTGATCAAACGGTTACTGTAAGAGAACGGGATTCCATGGCTCAGGAGAGAGTGGCTATGGATCAGCTTTCGTCCTATTTCCGCGACAAGCTCCGCTGAAACGTGAGTTCCCCCCGGATCTCCGTAATTATCCCAACCTTTAACCGTGCTCACCTCCTGTCAAGAAGTATCGATTCTCTCCTCAGTCAGACCCTTTCTGCTCACTCTGTGGTGATTGTGGATGACGGTTCCACTGACGGTACAGAAAACCTTGTAAGCGAAAAATATCCAGAGTTCACATATCTGAAGCAGGATAACCTCGGTGTCAGTGCTGCCAGGAATGCCGGCATAGCTGCCGCATCCGGTGAATGGCTTGCCTTCCTCGACTCCGATGACGAATGGATGCCCGAGAAACTCCAGTGCCAGATGGAGGCTCTTTCGGCTGAGCCGGAGATGATGCTGTGCCATACAGATGAGATTTGGATTCGGAACGGCAAGCGCGTAAATCCCATGAAAAAGCATGACAAGCATGGCGGATGGATCTTTGATAAGTGCCTTCCTCTATGCTGCGTTTCACCTTCCAGCGTGATAATTCACCGGTCGGTGTTCGATGAGGTCGGACTCTTTGACCAATCTCTCCCCGCCTGTGAAGATTATGATCTGTGGCTTCGCGTCACCTCAAGTTATCCGGTTCTCTATATCTCTGAAAAATTGGTTGTAAAGCATGGCGGCCACCAAGATCAGTTGTCGGAAAAATATTGGGGAATGGACAGGTTCCGTATTCAGGCTCTGGAAAAAATCATCTTGTCTGGCAATCTGAGTGATGAGAATCTCAATGATGCCAAACAAATGTTGCAAGAAAAGACAAAAATTTTCTCCAACGGTGCTCGAAAACGTGGGCGGGCGGCGGAAGCTGAAAAGTGCGAACAAAGAATGGAAGCCGTTCTCGGTTGAACGGTAGGATCAACACGGTGGTGGCGCTGCCCGGTGAGGCGCAACCAATCATTGAGAGGTTCCATCTTTCACTTTTCAAGCATTCTCCTTTTAAAACCTTCCGAGACGCTAAGAAAGAGCGCTGGCTTGTTATCTCCGGTGTAGGAAAGGATTCATCGGCCCAGGCTTGTGCACACCTAGCGGAAGTTTCATTAACCAATGCGAGCACCGCTTGGCTCAATGTGGGTGTAGGGGGTCACAAGTCTCTACCCATAGGCACCTTATTAGCTGCACATAAAATCACAGACGACACCAGCGGACGAACGTGGTACCCACCCATGATTTTTGATCTACCATGCAACTCATCAGAAGTCAGGACATTGAAAAGTGAATCTCACAACTATCCCCATGATGAAATCATCGAAATGGAAGCGGCTGGTTTCTATGAAGCAGCCTCGCACTTCACATCCCATGAGCTGATTCACTGCCTAAAAGTGATATCAGACAATGAAATAAGTCCTAGGTTAAACTACAATACCGTCCCTGAACTATTGGTAGGGTGCCTTGACAAGATAGAGAATATCTCATCTCAATTGATGCAATTATCTCGCGATCAAGGTCAGCTTAAAGCACCTCATCCTGAAATGGAGTCATTCCTTGAAAAATGGGATTTCACGGCAACCCAGACCCATCAGTTGAGGAATTTACTGCAACGT